>Ga0123355_10000102_pt1 | contig 93382 bp, 83 predicted proteins | sample TergutEmb28metaG_3_FD_89872 | JGI IMG/M metagenome (GOLD analysis project Ga0123355, IMG submission 89872) | Embiratermes neotenicus P1 segment gut microbial communities from Petit-Saut dam, French Guiana - Emb289 P1 | ecosystem: Host-associated > Arthropoda: Insects > Digestive system > Gut ... | reverse complement strand
CGCCGCGGTTTTCTTATCTCGGTTATCCTACGCGATAGGCTACCCGCTACCCCAGCAAGCGCCATCATTTGCGGACAATAGCGCCATCTCCAGCTGGGCGATTGAAGGCGTAGGCCAAATGCAAGCCACCGGCATTATGGGCGGTGTAGGCAATAATAGGTTTGCGCCAGCGAGCCCATATACCCGTGAACAAAGCATTATCACTATGCTTAGGACTCTTAACGTGATAGATGAGCAACGAGGGGGCAATGATATAGCGCCTACCCCGACCCCGTGGCCTACTCCAGCGCCAGTACAGACACCTACTCCTACACCCGCGCCGGTTCAAACACCAACACCAGCGCCTGGGCTCACGCTAACTCCCACCCCAACACCTATTCCAACACCAACACCTACACCAACCCCGGCACTTACGCCAACACCTACACCGACGCCGGCACTTACTCCAACGCCTACTCCGGCTCCGGAACTTACTCCTACTCCTACCCCCACTCCAGAACTAACCCCTACCCCTACCCCGGAACCAACTCCAACCCCTACCCCTTCCCCCACTCCTATCCCAACGCCTACCCCCGCTCCCGTTCAAGGTACTTTCCCACAATCCGGGATAGCCCTACCAGACAGGCGCCTTAACGCGACAGAACGAGCGGATTGGATTGCAGAATACTGGGAAATGGGCGGCCCATTCGCTTTTGAACTGGAAGTAGTGCGGCTTGTTAACGAAATAAGGTTGGAGCATGACTTAGCCTACCTGCAAATAGATGATACTCTTATGATGGCAGCACGTTTCTACTCGCAAATAATGGCAAACCTCGACACTCCTCTTGGCCACAACGAAGGGCCATATCGTGTTGAAGGTGCTACACACGGCGCCTCGGCCGAGGTTGCACGAGCCTTTGGAGGGCGCTTACGTTGGAATGGCGGCAACGGCGCCGGCGGACAACGAACAGCGCAAGCCCTTGTAGACGCGTGGATGACCTCCTCCGGCCACAGAGCCTATATTCTTTCCCCAGAACATAGATATATCGGGGTCGGCTCCCATGCCGGCGGCCGCTGGGGCGCATTCCAATATCTGTTTTTGAGTGATCAAGCTTCTTTGTAATGGGGGCTACGCCCCCAAACCCCCTCGCTCCGCCGGGCAAAGCCCGGCTACGCTCCGCAAGCTTTGCTTGCGCGCCTTGCCCTGGCATCGGCGTTTTATGGGGTGATAGATTGTTACAAGTATAGATGTCAAACCCCCAATGTTGTAGCAGATTATTATTCGCTGCCGCATTGGGGGTTATTTATATTGCATAATCCCAAGAGATATGTCTTCATTTATGACAATTTATGGATTATTATGACAAAACTAGACTTGCGTTTATTTCTTTGTTATATTTGTGGGTAGAGGCATGGCTTCAGTCTAAGTTGTAAAGGGGAAATTGGAAACATGCGTTCACTTGGTGATAAAGTCAAAGACCTTAGAAAAAGCAGGAATATAAGCCAGATGGACTTGGCTGCATTTATAGGTACAAAACCCGATAAAATTGTAGAAGTAGAAGCAGGAAGGGAAGAATATAACCCAAGACATATAAGAGCTATCGAAGAACTTTTTGATATAGTCGGGATGCCTTTAGAAGAGAGCAAACGCCCCGCTTTTGTTATGCGCCTTTATCTTTGGCGCGCCTACGCCAGAAACGAGCGTATGATAAACGAAGCCATTAAAATGCGTGATGAAATGGCTAAAGTCGTAAACCTAGAATCCTGTGATTACGACTTGGCTATGCAATACAAATTGTTTGACATCCAAATGTTAATTACAGAGAGCAATTTTACAGCAGCCGAAGAGAAGTTTTGTAGTTTAAAAGGCGAAATTGGCAAGTTTAGCAACGAAAACCTTTTTCATTATTATTATTGTGAGGGCTATTTAGGCCTACAAAGTAAACAATATGAAGAAGGTTTAGGTTGCTTTTTAAAAGCATACGAATTATTGGAAAACAATGATGATTTCTTGCCGGATGATGATAAAACCTATGAAAGACTGCTCTACATTATAGCTTGGTGTTATAATTGCATTGCTATGCCCCACCGCGCCAAGTCATTCTTGCTTAAAGCGAAAGAAATATATTCCGAAAACATGATAGATGACCTAGGTTTTTATATAGACAGCATGCTGGCATGGAACTATATAACAACAAACGAACTAAAAGATGCTGAAAAACTACTAAGCAAATGTTTAGTAAAAGCACAAAGTGTTAATGATGACCTTTTGGTTGGTCTTGCCATGCACGATTTTGGTCGATTTCACAAAAAGAATAAAAATTGGGAAATAGCCATTGCATATTATAATCATGCATTACATTATTTGCATGAAGGCTCAGAGCAATATCTATCCGCTTTATATAATAAAATTCACTGTCTTATAGATGCCAGGGAATTTCCTGAGGCTCAAAAGTTATTAGAGCAAGCAAAAATAAGATACCACTCAGATGAAACATGGGCAATATATTTTAACGCACTTTGGCATTACCGTATCGTAAGCCGCCGTATATCCGTCCGCAACTACGAGTCCACCGATTATATAGAAAATGTAGCAATACCCTGCTTCGAGAAGAATTATGATTATTTTTTTATCCTGGACTTTTGCAAACTACTTGAATCTCATTATGAAGAGGTAAAAAGCTACAGGAATTCATTATTAATGTCTAAAAAAATAAAAGAAATTTATGAGCGATGCTTTGTAAATTATTATTAAGAAGCTATGTTCATAGGCATTATTCTATAACATCATTACCCAGCCGTTCTAACAGTGTATCATTGCAAAAGATCGTTGGTTTCGGGCATAATAATTCTTATGATGCCAATAAAACTCCTTAACATATACTCACTTATAGCAGAATCAAAGGCCTTGCATTTTGGTTTGCAATTTTATGTTCACTCCTTCAGCTTTGATTGCTATACTACACCAGATTACTATACGACACCGAAAGAGGAATGCGTGTGAAAAGATTTTTACAGATGTTTGTTTTACTGCTACTACTAGCTCTGGCCTCAACCCCTGTCTCCGCCAGCGGAAGCAAAGACCGCATTATATTAGACGGCGTAGACATAGGTGTAGCTTTAGAGGGTTTGTTGCCCCTTCGGGAAATTGTTACTCAGGCAGGCGGCACCGTAACCTGGAACAACCATACGCGACAAATCACCATCCGGCGTGGCAATCGCACAGCGATAATAACTGCCGGCAGCACCCATGCCATAGTTGGTGGCCGCATTATAGAATTAGCGGTTCCACCCATTACAATCGAAGGCCGGACGATGGTATCCTTATGCTTTTTGGCAGATCATTTGGGCTTTGGCGCGGGTCACAAGAATAACAGCTTCATATTATCAACCACCACGGCACGACGGATCCCTGTACTAACATACCATCACATCCTACCCGATGAAGTTAACACTCTTTTTAGGGACAACCCATGGACTATTAGCACAGAAAACTTCGCGACACAAATGCGCTATCTAAGGGATAACGGTTTTTACACCCCTACATTAGACGAGCTAGAGGCGTTTTTATACCATGGCAGGCCCCTCCCGGCCAATAGCGTTATGATTCATTTCGATGATGGATACTATTCAAACTATGTATACGCATACCCGATTTTGCTAAGATACGGGCTTAGGGCCGTTATCTTCCCCACAACACGAGATGCAAAAGCTTTGGGGGAATATCAGCCCCCTATATGCCATGATTCGCTGACAAAGGTTGCGGCAATTACTCTTCGCACCCCAAGCAATGTGTTCGAAACCGCCAGCCACACCCATGATATGCACAACCTGGCACCATATACCCAGGATACGCTTTTAGCGACCGGGACTCTAGAAAATATAGTACAAGACACCCTGCAAAGCTTCGAATTTGTTTCCAACCATAGGGCCTTTGCATACCCCCATGGCCAGTATAATTCTACTGTAATAGAAGCCCTTAAAGTAGCCGGCATTACGATGGCTTTTACAATAACTCCTGGATATGTTACCGGTACATCTGACCCATTTAGGCTTAATAGGTTTACAATTTACAGAGAAACAACAATGGCTCGCTTTATGGCAATTGTTTACGGCAGAGCATAACCGTTTTTTTGACAAATCTTTGTTTTTGCTGTGCTCATAATTTGATTTCATACTCCAAAATATAGGTATCAATAGCAATCCCGCTGCTTTTGCTTGGGATTTGCATAAAACCTTAAAGGAGATGAAACATGAAGCAATCAAAGATTTTACTTGTTTTAATGGCGGTACTTACAATGCTTATTATAGTCGGCTGCAGCAATAATAACTCTGCCATAGATTTAACCAGCAACGAAGCTAATACGCCCCCAGTGGGCGGAGACGCAGGCGTGTCGGATAACAATGCGCAAATTAGTGCCAATAACTTAACATTAATAGATGTCAGTCATGAAGGCGTAACAATACATTCAAGAGCACTGTCCATGGACGAGGCGGCTCAGGCTGGAGCTCAATACATTTTTGACATTTTTGGCGCAAGAATCGATGGCATGTATGTAGAGCTGGAGTTTGCGGATTGGCCGCACATGACAAGAGCCCTATGGCATGGCTCAGTATCCACTAATTACAGAAATACCTTAGCTAACAGAGCACAATCAGAGGCACTTAACGAGGAATTTGCAGCCAGATTCGAAGCAGGCGAAGATAGCGAAGATATAATGGAAGATCTGTCTGAAAGGTTTCGCGATATTAGTTATACTCCGGGCCTGTTTTATTTCTTCATAGACGCAATTACAGGCGAGCGGATAGACATATGGAAAACAACGCAAATACATCATCCAATGACAGACGAATCGATACCTTTGCATGAATATATAGAACAAAATTGGGATGGAGATTGGGAAGCCGCTTTCGAAGCTGACATTGACCCCCAAATTAAAGACACGCTAAGCCAGATGGCAATGGAGTATGCCCAGAGGCAGTTTGTTAACTCAACAATAGTAAGTACAGATGATTACGATGTGTTCATGTCATTTATATATATAGGTGGTGGCTTTAAACGGGATCCGTCCGCGATTTTCCAATTTACAGATAATACCGGCCGCGAAGCCCGGGTAACAATCCACGTAGAAAGCCAAACTGTGACCGCCGTCTCCACCATGAGTAACGATTTTATTGAAATGGATTTGGAAGACATGGAAAGCGAGCGGACACGCCGCACAGAAGAAAGCAATGATGAAAGCAACGAAGACAGCGATGACGAAAGTAATGAAGACAGCAATGACGATTAATATATAAACTTAGTCCGACTCTGGCCTTTCAAGGGATATCCGCCCAAGCTTAGCCGCCCTAAACTCATCCAACAATGTAATAGCAGCGCGTTCTAAGTCTATAACGCCGCCCTTCATCTTAAAACCACGTGATTCGCCTATCTCTTCTAAAAGCTGGCGCGCACTTTTGGCTGCGCCATGCATATCTGTATTGACCCGGTACCTAGCAACAATGGCTACCGGGTTTATCTCTTTTAGTATATTAATCAAATGCTCCGCCAACGTAATCCTGTCCAGGATTAGATCGTTAACCGCCCCGGTCACGGCAAGGCGTATACCTACCTGCTCGTCTTCAAACTTGGGCCATAGCACACCGGGCGTGTCCATCAAGTCAAAATCGGCCGCATCTAGGATATTACCCCTGGCATGCATGTCACGCACCTTAATCCACTGCCGCCCACGTGTCACACCGGGCCTATCAGCCGTCGCGGCACTGGCCCGCCCCGCCAGCTGGTTTATGAATGTAGATTTCCCTACATTGGGTATACCTACTACCATTGCCCGTATGGGTGCGCTTATCCGCCCGCGCCCTAGCATCCTCTCTGTCTTGGGGCGCATAATCTCTTGCACCCTTTGGGCCAAAGGTTTAACCGCCGCGCGCTGAGTAGAGTCAAGTGGCAACGAAAAAAAGCCCAGCCGGCGAAAATACGCCTCCCACTGGGCCGTAATAGCCTTGTCGGCCAAATCGGCTTTGTTAAGCACCAATAAGCGCTGCTTGTTCTCTGCTAACTCATCGATATCCGGGTTTTTACTGCTAAGGGGCAACCGGGCATCCAAAAGCTCTATTACTACATCTACCAAGCTCAGCTGAGACTTAAGCATGCGCTTGGTCTTGGTCATATGACCGGGATACCACTGTATCTTCATGGTTAGTCCACCTGTCCAAGCTCACCAATAGGCCATATTCTCACAAGCACCCTACCAAGGATATCTTGGTTTGAAATCGTACCTACAGTTGAGTACCGGCTGTCTTTGCTGCTGTTACGGTTATCACCAAGCACAAAAACATGCCCATCTTCCACTGTTATAGGGAACATCACATTCCCTGTAGACCATATAGGGGCATGAGAAAACGCGTCCACAAGTGGCTCGCCATTTACATAGAAACTGCCGTTAATCAAATCAACTACATCGCCCGAAACGCCAACAACCCGCTTGATATAGTACTCAGACGGGTTATTTGGGTAAGGAAATGCAACTATATCACCGACACGGGCAGTACCAAATACCACCGCGGCCCGGTTAAGAATCACTCTGTCGCCGTCACTAAGTGTAGGCGCCATAGAAAAACCCGAAACATGCGCAACCCTAAACAGAAACATACGCAACACAAAAAACAATATGACAGCCAACCCTATAGCCAAAATCCATTCTACAAGGCCCCTGACAAATGGGTTCGCGATGCGGGTTTTAATCATGCTAAGCCTTCTTTGCTTTGGTGTAGATGGCTTCCTTGACTTTGGCGGCCTTGCCGATACGGTCACGCAGATAGAACAACTTTGCCCGGCGCACAATACCACGGCGCACTACTTCTACATTGTCCACTCTTGGAGAATGCAAAGGCCAAGTTTTTTCTACACCTACGCCATATGAAAGACGACGCACTGTAAATGTCTCGCGGGCCCCGCCATGCTGGCGCTTTAGCACTACGCCCTCAAAAACCTGTATCCTTTCCTTTGTGCCTTCAACGATTTTGGCGTGTACGCGTACTGTGTCACCAATGTTGAAAGAAGGTACGGACTCCTTCATCTGGCTCTGCTCGAGTTCTTTTATCAGTTTATGCATTTAAATGCCTCCTTTTTAATGGGGCGCTGCCCTCTCACACATTTGCTACACAAATGCGTTCGCTTGAAGTCCCGCCGCTCCGCGGAGGATGAACCTCCGCTACGCTTCCTCGCTTCGCTGCCGCGTTTTTGCGCGTCAAACGGCATACTAATGCATCTCGAAAGCAACTTTTCCGTGGCAGGCCAGTATTATACAGTTTGCGGGGGGAAGAGTCAAATGTGATTTCACTCTTTTGGGACATGTACAGCGCGGTTTTGGCCCTAATGGTAAAGGCGATATTAAGATGCAGTTACAAGGGGGATTCCAACCCAGTAAAATCGGCATTCATCTGTCTTTCTTACTGTGGGCTGCTTATGCGCGGTTTAGATCCTTTGGTGAAAAGCGATCATAGCATACCGCTATAAGGGAAACTCCAAGCCAGAGAAATCGGTGTGCATACGCTCTTTAAACTGAGCTAATGACGCATATTCATATTCTGCTGTACCCATAGGGCTTATTTCATCTTCCCCTCTTAAGGAGTAGTACAGCTCAATTTTGCAGTTGCCTTTTACGGTTAAAATAAGCTTGAAAATAACTACTGTGGGATTTTCTTGTCTTATTAAAGCAAGACAATCATCAACGGCAGAAATGGCTACATCTTCGTCCGCAAGCGGACTTGATTCGCTTGAGCCTGAGGACAGGCGCGCTATGGTCATAGGCCCCATGTCGCCTGCTTGTATAATTAACTCATACATTTATATCACCCCTATATTGAAAGAAGCCTTTATAGTTGGCGCACCCTGGGCTACTTGTATCGTCTGCCACTTTGTACATTCGTCTACAAACCATGCGAAGTCATTGCCTACCATTGATATGGACTGCAGGAAGTCTGCGGCTTTGCCCCATATCATGTAGTCTGAAATGCTTTCGCATAGCTGTCCGTTTCTTATGCGGAAGCCTTTTTTAATCTCGCAGCAGAAATCGCCGTTAACGTCGCCGTAGCAATTTCCGGGTTCGGCCAGATAGTATCCGTCTTGTATGGATGATAATATTTCTAATGGGTTATCGTGCCAAGGTAGCAGCGCGGTGTTGCGCATACGCACCATGGGTTCGTCTTTTTGAGATATGGCTCTGGCGTTGCCAGTTAGGGGAAGTGCCAAGGCCTCGGCTGTGTATAAGTTAGTCATACATGAAGCCCGCTGCCCTTCTTTGATTACGCAAACATCATTTGCAGAAGTACCTTCATCGTCTGTATAAACCGGCAATGGGCAGTCTTTGCCAAAGGCTGTATGAGCATAGTCTACAACCGTGATTTTTTTTGATAGGGATGGCAGTTTTAGAAAAGGCGATTGATGGGCACAAGCCAGGGCGAAATCAGCTTCGGCAAGATGCCCTATAGTTTCGTGGATTAGAGCGGCCGTTATCTGTGGAGAGAGAGCGCAGGCCGTATGTGTATCTACGATAGACTGCGATTTACAAGAATATGCCAAATGAACACCCCCATGTTATCCACTTACCCCATGATGTTAAGCAAACTGAAAAAATAGCCTTTATTTTCATAAAGCTCCTTATAAGTACCCTGCTCAAACAACGCACCATCTTTCATCACTAGAATGCCATCACATTGCTCTAATACTTCCCTGGAATACCTATGCGTAACAAATATACATGTTAGGTCTTCCATGCCTATAATGGTTTTTTCTATATCATGAGCAACGATATTATCCAAACTGGCCGTAGCCTCATCCAGAATCATAACTTCGCTTCCTTTTAATATTGCGCGAGCTATGGACACACGTTGGCGCTCCCCGCCCGATATTGTGTTACCACCTTCTCCTAACAGCGTATCTGACCCATTTGCCAAGGCCGCTTCTACAGCTAAAAGATTAGCTTTTTGCAGAGCCGCTTCGTACTCTTCGTTGCTGTAATCATTGTAAAGCGTAATATTATTTCTCAATGTATCATCAAGCATAAATACATTTTGATGCAATGTAGAAATTACTTTATACAGGCTCTCTCTATCTATATCACGTATATTGCTCTTGTTTATCAGGATATCACCCTCATAATTGTCGTAATACCCTATTATAAGTTTTGCGATAGTGGATTTTCCGGAGCCTGAAGGCCCAACTATTGCGTATTTACCTCCTTTTTTAAAACTATAGGTCACGTCTTTGAGCGCCAACGTCTTAACTAAGGCGTCTTCCTTCCCTTCGGTTTCATATGCGAAGTTGACATTTTTAAACTCAATGTTATTTTCAAATGTATCTATCTTTACATCACGTGTGGTTATGTCTTTCTGCTTCATCATATCCAATACACGCATGCTAATTTCCTTGGTAGATCTTATAGAGCTTATATGGCTGGTTACATGAGTCATAGGTTGCAAAATGGACGTACTAAGGGCAATAATAGCAGCAACTCCACCCACAGTTATATCACCCCGCAAAACAAAATATCCGGCAACAAAATAATTTACAAATAGTACAGACATTACAATGGTTGCGGTTAAAGCACCTACATCTGCCATTGCCGACCCACCTCTATGCAAGGCTCTCATCAATTTGTTGGCGACACCAAAAAACCTTGGTTTAATATTTTCTTCCACACCAAAAGTCTTTATGACTTCAAAGCCGGTTAGGTAATCCTTCACTTTTTGATTAAACAAAACAGCCCGTATACTCACTTCCATTTGAGTCTTTGAAAGCCGCCGTGATAAGACAATGGGCCCGATAAGCGGAAGAAATGCTGTAAAAATTGCTATAAGCGCGTTTATAGGGCTGATTGTCGCCATCGCAACAATAGCCATTATTACAGCCAAAAAGTCCTGAGAAAATTGCGGCACAGCGGAAAAATACCTTTCGGCTATATTTTTTATATCATTGTTAAGCACAGATATATATGTTGCGCTATTGCCTTGGTTAAAGTCTGATATCTTTGTGCCCAGTATGTTATCAAAAAAATCTTTATGGAGTGTCCTCTGGGATTTGAAAGCATAAGCCATAAACATACGCACAGAAACAGATACAAGAAGTCCTGTAAGGATGACAACTACAACAGCAACACCTATATAGGAGAAAAACGTGTTCGAATCTCCGGAGACCATTGCGTCAACTATATTCCCTATTAGCAGTTGAGCCAGGACATTAAGGCCTTGTGTTGCTGCCCCAAACAGCACAGCCAGTGCCAAAAGCCAAGGGTGAGCTAAGATATATTTTTTCATGACGAAACCCTCCGTTAATATAAGATATTAGTCTACTAGTCCCAAAACTTATCCCGCATTTTTTGAAGCAACCCTGGCTTCTTTTTTTGCTCGGTCCCTGTTACCATCCCCTCGATGTCTTCCATGCTCATACCCATCTTTTCCATCATACTTTTTACTTCGTCTTCGCTTAAGTTTGACGCGTCTGTGATTGTTATATTACCGTGTTTTGCGGTTATTTCTTTATCAAAATCTTCTTTGCTTTGACCCGGCTTAGATGTTTCAAAAATAAGCTTCGGCATTTTAAACTTTGGTTTATTTACATCTTTTTCTTTGATTTTTGACATAGTGGTCACTCCTTTTTTTATATTGTTTATGCAATAAAATCCTTGCTAGCCTGTTCCCAGACATATACCTATGCTAGCGATCTTAATATATAAGCATTATCAGAAAGCGGTTACACCTACGAGCGCAAGCCAAGATCAGGCAATCTCAAACAAAACAACAAATTAACAACCCCAACTAACCCCGCGATAAAGGCATAGTTAGCATGCCTACTCAAGCGGCTAAGGCTCAGTAGCCCATATGGCAAGTGTCCCCCTAGCGGCAATAACCCAATACTACTTATAGACTCAAAGACAGATGTATTAGGGTCAGACAAGTTAGGCAACCAATTCAAAATATTGTTTGCGCCCAGCAAAAGAAACACGCAAATCGCGCCCCAAATGACAGGCAATACGATGTTATAAATTACTCCGGCAGGGTTACCATCCTTTATCGCGGCCGGTATACGCCGCAAATTCTTGCATGTGACACGGAATAATAATAAAAGTACGTACATCCATATAAGCCCTAGCAATAAGCGATACCTAATACCAAAACTCTCTACATAACGGTTTATGCAAACAATTGTATAATCACCAGTGTGCCTATGTAACCCTATTCCAATCATATCTGTGACTATTGAAGCGGCCAAAAATCTAGCCGTATGGGGCCTCACGTATAAAGCCGAAATTGGCAAATCCGAGTTATCCCTTGGCATCCACGCGAGATACGTCCCTGCCTGGGCTTGGCGTACAACCCCAACAACAATATATTGGCGTTGGTTAACCTGTATTATGTGGCCAACAACGTCCCGCGTCGTACCAAATAGCCGCCAGGCCAGCGCTTGGTTTATCACAATAGTATTTACATTAAGGTCACTCTGCCAATGACTGCCTTCGATAAAGTTCATCGCATGCATACTAAAATAATAAGTATCGGTAAGGATTACCGGCGTGACAACCGCCTGAGTATTGGCTACAACACGTATGCTCCCTTTGCTTATCGCGGAAAAAACAAACCCAGGATTATCGCGAGCAAGCCTATTTATTTCCGCCTCCGAAAAGTAGAGACGGCTTTCGTCTATACGTGGCGCGACGTAAATAACATCCCGCGAATAATATCGCCCCGCCGATGTACACGCGTACATGCCAATACCTACAGCCGCCAGTATAACCAGCATGTTTAGTACTATAAATACAATCAACCTCTTGCCCATAATATCACCGTGTTGCTGGGGTAAGCTCGCTACCCCCAACCAATCGGACACTATCCCCGACATGTACGGGTATATCACTATTGATAATAATGGCCTTTTGTGGCCAGTCAATTCCAAAATCACCAAATATAGCGGCATGGATATGATCCCTGGCTTGCACCTCTATTCTTAAGATATTGGCATAATAGTTGCTGCCAAAAAACCGCCTTGCAGAGTTAACATACAAGATAAAATATCCATTCATGTCTTGGCGCAAGGCACTTAAAGGGATAGTATGATGATGACCTTCGCCCCGCTCTGCGACTATAACATGGGCCAATTCTCCCCCTTGCAACGTACCGCTTTCGACTTCTATCGTAACAATATTCCACGCCCCGTCGGGCTGTATCCTGCCGGTGCGCCCTTCGTGCCGCGCTGTGCCTACCGTTATATCTACAGGCAAGCCTTCTGTGATAAAGTCATGAATCAGCGGAAATGCCGCTTCAATAACAAACATGCGCTCCGCATCTGCTGGGCGCAATATACCAGAGGATACCGCAGATGACTGTATTATCCTCCGCTGGGTAAAGTCAACTTCCACCCTAGGCACATGCAAATTAACCAATGTGTTAGATAAAAACGTTATCATCAACAATACCACTACAAAAGCTATAGTAATCCACATAAGAATCTTCTTGTACCGCATACAAACCCCCTATAAAAATCTGTCATGACGCAAGATTAACAAATTTATATTTTAACCTCTAAGCCCCGACATCCTCATGCCCTCCACCAGGTACTCCTGCCCATGTAAGAACACCAGTAGCGCAGGAAACATGTAAAAAGCCGACGCGGCAAAGACAATACTCAGGTTATCACCAAGTTGCGGATGTGATAAAAAAACGCTTAATGGTCTCCGGCCAGGATCCGTAATAAAAACAATAGCCTGGTCTACAACATTCCAATAATCCACAAACACCAATAGCGCCAGGGCCGCAATGGCAGGTTTAAGTAATGGCATAGCTATATATATTAGAACGCGCAATTGCCCTGCGCCGTCTATTTTAGCGGCATCCAATATCTCAAGCGGGATAGTTTTCATAAATTGGCGTAACAAAAACACCCCAAAAGGCGCAAACACCGCAGGTAATATTACAGCAAGTACAGACTCAGAAATACCCAAGATACCGGCTATTACAAACTGCGGCACCAGCACAACTGGCAAGGGCATAAGCATTATTATTACATATACAAGGAACAATCCCTCTTTGTACCGCCAACGAGAAAACTCAAACGTATACGCTGCGGGGATACAAACAATCAACTGCCCCAGCACCGATGGCGCAGTAATAAATATGGAGTTCCACAAGCTAGCGATATAACCTGCATCGCTAAACAAAGTAAAATACTGGCGCAAGGTCACCCACATAGGCACAATTGTCATACGAACAAAATGCACCTGAGGGCGCACGTCTAAAATGTAGAAATGGTTAGCAGGGGTAATAGATGCTGCATATCTATTTTGAATCTCAAAAACTGTCATGAACGAGTTGGTAATAGTCACCATAATAGGCATTGCAAACAAGACGGCCAGCATACCAGCCATAATAATCACAAGAGCTTGCCGAAGCATCCGCATACGCTTATTCACGTTAACACCTCTTATAGATATGTCTGCCGCTGCTGTAACCAATACAGCACAAGAACCAAGACAAACACAAACCCAAAAATAAAGAATGACGCCGACGACATCCGCTGATAGTTAAGAGCCGCAAACTGGTTATTAATGAAATGCTGCAACAGGTAAATAGATAAATTGGGGTGCGTACCCGTAAGCAGATACACTTCACGAAACACTTTAAACGAGTTAACAACTGTAAGTATGAAAACCAATAAAAATGTTGGCCCAAGATATGTTAACGTAACGATATAAAACTGACGCAACCGCCCGGCCCCTTCAACCTGCGCATATTCATAATACTCTTTGGGGATAAAATCCAGCCCTGCCTGGAAGAGTATCACGCTAAACCCAATATTCTTCCATATAAAGATTAGTATAATAATCCACATACCATGGGCACTATTAAGCCAGTTTACGGGATATGACGCAAAGAATAGGCGGTTGAGCATCCCGTTTAACGCAACAAAATGCCGCCAAAAAAATACTACAGACCCAGATGGAATAACCAAGGGCAATAAGAAAAATACCAACAGCACGCGCCGCACTCGTGGGCGCAATGGTTTAAGTACTAGCGCAAGCAGCAATGCCAAAGACATATTAAGGGGGATGCTTACCCCCATAAATGTAAGGGTGTTGCGCACTGCCAGTGCAAAAGCCTGGTTGTTCCAGGTGTCGATAAGATTTGCAAAGCCTACAAACCGGCGAGATACCGCATTGTCTATAACAACAAAGTACATAGAAATGAAAAAAGGGATCATGTAAAAAACCAAAAGACCTATTAGGCTGGGGAGTAGAAAAAATAGCAGTATTTTGTCGTTACGAAAGCGCTGCCTAAGTGATTTTGTGCGCATGGGTTCACCTCTTTTAAACACCGGTGCTTTTGTTATGTGACGGCTCAACTAATTGGGAAATATCCAGGGTATCATCCTTATCTGCAGAAAAGTCATTATCATGAGTGATTACGATAATTATTTTGTCATCTTTTATTGTTTGCAGGTAGTTTTTTAATGCTACCCGGCTGGTAGTATCCAGGGCAGATGTTGGCTCATCAAGGATTAGTACATCCGGGTTCTTTAATATGGTTCTTAGGATAGATATTTTTTGCTTTTCACCGCCAGATAAATTGGTGGTGCTTTCATTGACAATTGTGTTCAACTTGTCTGGCAGCCCGTCTATATACGCTCTAAGCCCTAAGATATCTATAAGCTTTTCTGCATCTGCAATTCTTGCTTCCGACAGGCACTCACTATTCAGATCCAAGTTGCGTGAGATCGTATCGGCCAACAATATAGGCTCCTGCTCCGAAATCCCGATTAAGTTGTTACGTAGTTTGTACATATCCAGCATATCTGCAGGAGTGCCATTGTAAAGCACCTGTCCTGCATATTTGCCTATTTGCAAGCCGATCATTACGTCTATAAGTGTGCTTTTGCCTGCGCCGTTAGGGCCAGCTATTGTGTATATTTTTCCCCTTTTCATAGTGTAGTTAATGTCGTTAAGTACTGCTTGCTTGCCATATGCAAACGATATGCCCCGCAGTTGGATGTTGGTGATATTTTGCAGCATGAGTTCACCATTAGGCTCATGTTCGATGGCATTGTATTCATTCAAACGGTTATAGGAGACAAGACAGTTTTGTACTGTCTTGCCCAGGCTAAAGAAATAACGGATAGCACCAAGCATCATATTAAAATAACTGGATATGATGATAAACCGTCCAATGGTTAACCTACCCGCAACTATTTCCATCCCGCCAAAAAGCAATAGCACCATTTGAGCCACTATCAGCACCAGTTTGTCTAAACCGCTAAATATATATCCTGCCCGCTGGCGGATAAGCGCATGCCTCATAAGCCCATCAAAACTGTGGTCAAGCCTGCCTATAAAGTGGGTGAATAAGCCGTGCATTTTGATAAAGCGTATATTAAACATCTGCTCGTTTAGTTTAGCAAAAAACTTAGATTGCGACTCTTGGTAATTGTGGCTGGCCTTATAAAGTATATTCTTATATATCGTGTAAAACACAAAATAAAAAACAGCCACCGCAAGCAAAACCCCAGCAAGCAGCGGATGGATAATAAATAGTAACGAGAGTGCAAATACCACTATAAGCATGTTTACTAGCACATTCTGAATGATACCAATACAAAAAATGATTAGTGTATTTGCATCATTGTTTATACGCTGGTTGATATAGACAGTATCTTGTTTGCTAATAAAGCCTATGGGTGCGCATTGCAATTTTTTTATGTAGTCCCTATTGAGCTCAAAGCTTAATTGGGTTTGAAGTCTTACATATAGCCGCCCGCTTATATATCCAAGAAACAGGGTAGCCAGGTTAATCCCGGCAAAAAGAGCAAAGTAACGGTATATGAAGTCAACACCGTTGGTATAGATAAGCTGATCTATAAAGTCACCTATGATATATGGTGAGACAAGACTGCTTGTGCTTACGACTACACTAATGGTCACATACATAAAAAGCATATACTTGCATCTTAAAATGTAAGGCCAACAAAATTTTAGTATTTTACTCATAACTAATCTTTGTCATCTCCAGCCCTGCTTCTACTCCATCAGCCATAATGTTATGGTATTATGCAGCGTTTGAGCAAATTCATCTGCTGTCATAAAGCCGCGCAAAAAATTATCTAAATGCTCTGCGTATAAACGCGGAGGTATCATGTTATTAAGCAACCCCATTGGCATTTCGTTGTAAATAGCTATGCGCGCAATGGCATTATCTGCTATTTCTATTCGCATATCTTCGTCTGGGTGCTTGAGGCGATCCATGACATTTGGTACGTATAATGAATTCATAAGGGAACCTGTAGTGACTGAAGGAAAATGCGTCCGCTTAATAGGGGTTGCGATAGTTCTTTCAGTGATCCGCTCGGCATAAACATAAAGCAGATGCTGAGTAAATTCCCATGCTAAAGACGCATTGGGACCATTTATAATACATATGCTTGCTAAAACAGGGCTTAATGCTGATACAGTGGTAGGATTTAATAGCAACCGCCCATATTCATCACTAAGCGGTATGTGATATATAAAATGTGGTGTAGCAGGTGTAATAAACGCCTCTAAGGAGTTATGAAAGAATGAGTTTACGGTGAAGACCCTTTCGCCTGCCATTTGCTCAAAAAGTTGATCCCAAGGAAGATTCCATATTCTTTCATGAGATATACGACTTGAAACCCCATGCGTACTGTTATCATTGTTATATAGGCGATACAAGACCCCTAGCGAGTCTATAAACTGAGGGGCTGTTAAATTGGCTGTCTGGTTGTCGAAGTCAATAAACCCACCCATAATAGAATCCAACAGGATACCTATTTCCATTAGAGTGTTTTCTTCACTTGCCGTTAGCCCATGAGTGGTATTTTGCCATAATCTTGGCAAACCAAGTACCATATGGCCAAACTCATCTTCATGCTGAGTCATTAAATCTAAGTAAATATCTATCATCTGTTTTAGGCCAACCGTCGATAACCCCGCAAACCTGTCAAGGAAAGGTTGAGGAAGGTTTGCGTTTATGCCTATGTATTCAAAGCCAAAACTTACTGGAAGCATATAAAGCCCACCTTGCATTTCAAAAGCCGAAAGGGCTTGACCAAAGAAGTCGTCTCGGTTTACATTTGGATCCTGGTCAATTAAAGTATAGAAGTCTGCCAATATGCCCACGTTAACAAAATTGTGAATCTCCTGTCTGTCAAAGATAAATATGTCTGGCCCTTGACCCGCCATGAGCTGCGCTCCAAACGCCATCATTTCTTCTCTGTTACTTTGTACTCCGTCAAAAGGCGAAAGGCGGTTTTGACCAGAAGCACGCATACCGACGGCGTAGTAGAATTCTACCTCTATACGGAAGCTATATGGCCTGTCGCTCCAGGCTTGGTTCATAGCGTAAGCTGCATCTCGAATGACATACTCATGTGTAGTACATGAAAGGATGGTTAATACACGCTCGGCAATATCATTGCTTTCGTCACGTGAGTTGCTGCCACAGGCGGCAAGCAATGTTACAAGAAATAGTGCAACTAAGAGAAACTTAATTTTCATATTCTTCACCCTTCAAAAGGATAGCATGGCTACAAGCCTTATGCAAAATTTTTTGAGATATCAGGCTTGTAGCCATGCTTTATTGCTTACTTATTTACGATGCTAAAAACCTGAACAAAAGAAATTATGAGCGCCTACACAGGGACAAAAGCAACCAGGCCCGCCTTGATCGTCACCTGGGTTTGGATCAAACCATCCGCACATTGGTGCAATATCCTCAACTTGATCTAATACTAGGTACTCCATTACAACACCTCCTTCCGTTAATAATCTATATCACCCCGCGCAGGATTGATAACACCAACTAACTTACTTGCTCCGCTTCAAGGTCTTTCTTAAGCTTCAGTTTTTTAGATATAACCTTCAAAAATCCATTCAATACATATTTATGTGAGACACAAACATCTCCAGTACCATCTGCCCTATAATATGGGCACCCACCCATACACACTGGCAGCAACTTGCATTGCGAGCAATTGCCCTTTACGGTAGGGTCAAATAGCATATAGTCGAGATAAACACGCTCTTGTATATCCATGTCGCTTAAGAGACTTCCCGTAGCACGGGCCAGGTTGCCAATGTCATGCCAGCATTTGTAGACACTACCATCGGCGCCAATTACATATGAGTTAAGACTATCTGCACCACAGTAATTCTTCGTAGCTTTAGGGTAATGGCGCATATATCCGCCGTCCTCAAATTCGCTTAAATAGTTGAACTCTTCATTGGAAAATCCGCATGTGTCAAAGCAACTTGTTTTTTCGTACACATCATTTGCATGGTATATTCTGGCTATATAAGGTTTTACTTTATCAATCAACCTTTTCTCTTCCAAAAGCCTTGTAACTTCACTTCCAGAGGTTATATTGTTCTTGTCAAGATTTATTCGCAAGGATACAGCGGGCATTATATCTTTGCAGTCAACCAAGTTTTGAATTATCACAGAAAAAGTATTCGAACCATCCGCATGAGGTCTCCGTTTGTTATGTACCTCTTCATCCCCATCCAGCGTTACCTGTACTGTCCCTATCTTAAGGTCAACAAGAAGCTGCACGACCTCCCGATTAAGCAAGTAGCCGTTTGAAATCATATTTGCGCCATATCGAACATTGTTTTCATCGCATAGGGATATTAACTTCCGGGAAAGTCTCTCAACAGTATCCATATTCATAAGCGGCTCCCCACCATACCATGTTACATATAGGTGTGATATGGTTTTCATATGCTTTCCAACAAGCTTGATTATGCATTCTTCAACTTCGGGGGTCATATATTGGGGGTTTATCACATCCTTCTCGTAGCAATATGGGCAACGCAACATACAATCCGCAGTAGGCGCAATTGTTAGAGATAGGAAATCTGTGTTATAGCGGCTTTTAAGCATACGTAAACGCAAGCGATCAAGCTCGTTTACATCGTCGTCAACCACAAAACTACCCTGTTTTAACTGGGTCACTAAGCCATCGTCAAGTGGTACCCCAGCTTGAACAAACTGCTGGAAGCTTTCGTACTTAGCCTTATCCATTAGCGCTAGGGCATTGGAATATGAGTTGTACGCTATTACTTTGCTCTCGTCAGCCTCATACGGGAAGAAGAAATTGTAGTTTGATACCTTCATAAGTACACCTCTTTATTCAATAGTACTAACAGCAGTCATCTAAGATCATCGATGCCATTCTACGTGATGTAGCAACGAATGTAAATAAACAACTATAAAAATAAAACTTTCATACAAACAAAGCCACTCCCTTGGCATCATTTGCTGTAGCAAGTATATACTACTCGCTAGCAAGGGAATAATACACCTGGGAAATAAAAAAGAAAGTATCGTTTGTGGAAAAATATTTATTTCCACAAACGATACTTTCATGGTCGGACTAGATGAGTACAATCGCTTCAAATAAAAAAACGGAGGCGATTACATGTTTATTAACAAGTTGAAGAAGGTTGTTGGATTTGTATTGGCACTGTGTATCATGGGGACACTTGTGCTATCTGTGCCGGTTGCCGTGCAGGCGGCAGATGATGTTTTTGCCCCATTCACCATACTCGATCCCGATAGCGATGATGATAACTAAAACCCTACACTTAGTTGTGAGCTAACATGTTTTTGTACTATTTCTGCGTCATTATGCCTTCCTAAAAGCCCTGCTCCATAATAGGACAAGGCAAAGTAGGGAAGGCAATTTTTTTTATCACCTAAGTCAAGCATGTTACACGCACGATTTACAGCAAAGGTTGGTAAATGCCTTAACCTGCGGTGCTTCACATCAATTGATTCTCCCAGGATAGCATACTCCAATGATTCTTCGTATCGTTTTGACCGCCCCAAACTCGTAGAGTAATTACGCATCACAGTGGTATACATACGTATTTTCTCATGCTCGTCTACATAAAAACGATCCATGCTTTCCAATAAATCTTCAAAAAGCCGCAGGCCTTCTCGCATGCGTCCGCTTTTACACAAGCTGCTCGCCATCTGGTTTACTGCCGTAATATCATTGTATGAGAGTCGCGTCTGGGTGACCTGACCAATATCAAAGTTTTTCTTGCGGGTGATATTAAGCACATTTTGGAGCATGGCTATATGCTCTGCGCCATAGCCATTTGTATCGCAATATATACTTGCCTTTGCCAATTCTACAAACTGCAAATTTATACCGCTTTGATAGCTTTTTTTTGTAGCCAGTACCTTAAGCAGCTCTTCTGCTTCTGGGTACATCCTACTAATCAGCAACGATTTAATCTCATCCCGCATCTGCTTATTTTCAAATTCTTCTTTAGGTATAAAGGTATCAAAATAATGGTCGATATGCCGCCCTAGGCGCTGCATCAGCACTTCCAACTGATACACCTTGTCAAGCGGGAAGGGCTTATTTTCGAGTTTATTTAAGGCGCTAGCGCTGCAAAGCCCCTCGCAAAGCCCTTCTAATGTCAAGTTGGCATCATATCTTAATCCAGCCATCAGACTACCTATATTATCGCATGCAATGGTCTTTCCATGGGCAAAGGTCGGCTCAGGCATAGGCGGGCGTATTGTTTCCATGCCGCGTGTGTTAATAGTTATATTATGTTCCTTAGCAAATTGTAGTATGTCATCTGCCTTATTATATCTACGCAGTAACGTATATCCAGCAAAAGCCTGAAGCACCAACAAAGGAAGCTCATCATCCTTCCCCAGCGTATGCAAGCAGAATATTTTTAGCTCCACAAAATCTGGGACAAAAAAGCCATTGTTGCGCTTTAAGGCTATTTCACGCCCGGTATCACATACCTTCAAAGCCTCATCGTAGTTTTTGTCTTGTATATAGCACTGCACCAAGGTCAAAAGCATAGGGGCATACATCCGCTCTTTTTCTTTATCATCTTGGGGCAAAAGAATAAGACCATCAAATATATTTTGTAATAGCGCTATCGCATAAGGTATATCACCTTCTTGCATATAAGTACGCGCCAAACTGTGAAGCAGGGGGCCTTCCTCAAAAATAAGCATATCCCCGTCAAAGGGGTCTTTCACAAGCTCTGGATATGTTATATCCAGGCCTTCTAGGACAAGTCGCCTTATTTCTAATGGGTCTTTACCCAAAGCCTCCAGCAAAACAACCTCTTTGCTGATTAATTTCTGCCTGTTGATACCTTGGGAAAATAATTCGTCAGCTTTCATCTTGTTAAGCAGGTCTAGCCCTTTTTTGCGAAGGCCTATGTCCTCTTTTGCATATGATGTATAGTAGGCCAATACTTCATACAGCTGCAAAAATTCCATAGTTTGATTTTCCATGCACGGGCAAAAAAACGCTTCTACCGGCATTTCAAGGGTATCCATCAAGTTTTTAAAGTTTTCGACCCTAAGAGCTTGACGTGCTTTTTCCGCACGCATTATTGTCAATTGGGACAATATTGCATTCTCTTTCATTCCACTAAAGGACATGACATCTTGCATTGCCATCCGGGCCATTCGCCTTCTCATGCGTAATTCTTTTATTACGTTGCTCGGTAAGAAACTTGACATGGCTTTCTCCTCCCACTGTGCAATTTGTCAAATTATAGCTCATATATACATAAAAAGGAATACTTGAAGAATGAGTTATGAGTCAAACCCGTAACAACAAAAGCAAACAAAAAAGAGCCATCTCATGATGGCCCCGCAAAAACATTTTACTTATACTCTAAAACTGTTTCCCAATCCCGCTTCTTTCATTAATTCGTTTGCTGACGTACGAAGCTTTATTTTACCATCTACCGAAACACTTTTCTTAGTAACAGGGGTTTACCAAATATCATGATCGCCTTTGCCATGCCTCACAAACGCAAATCCATTTTCAGAAAGAATTTTTTTAACCCTTTTTGTATAATCCTCCATCAGCTCACAGCAGGCAAATGATCCATACACTCGGTAATAAAGTGCAGATTAATCGGGCCTTTGTAGTCAAAATTAAGCTTTATCATTTCAGGAGCAGCTAATTTGACCCTTTCCACTAAAATATCAAATGAGTCTGATTCCAGCACCAACCCCATACCAGTACTGCCAACAGCAGCCCATCTTTTTTCATCGGTATCCCATATCATTTTAATTAAAAATCCACATAATACACCTTTCTTGTATAGCTTATAATGCCTCAATCACTCCGCAATACCAATAACCAACCCCACAGTCCGCAAATAATCCGGGTGCACAATCTGCTTAGGCGCGTATGATTTATTAAGGGACTCCAGAAAAATCGCGCTCTTTTTATTATCTATCCTAAGGCGCTTGCAATACGCCTCTCCATCATAAACAAAGATACCTACATTGTCCGGCTCTACCTTTGGGGCGGCTTTAACAAATACTATGTCCCCATCGCAAATCTTGGGCTCCATACTGTCTCCCCGGACTTTTACGCAAAAATCGGCTTTTTGGCTTACAGGTGTAGCAGCAAAGCGCATAACCTCAAAATCTGTGTCGCTATCGTCTGTAAGATAGCTGCCAAGTCCCGCAGAGGCTTGTTGCTGGTAGACATTTAGGGTTACAAACTGGTCGTCTGGGTTTTTGCTGCCCCCCTGGATACTAGCCCCTAGGAAGTTAACCCTTTCTAGCTCTTTGCGCATTACTACTTCTATTAGGCCTTTGCCATGGGCATCCAACTGGCGGTATTGGGTCATATGGTCATGCTCGGTATTGGTTAGTATAGCTACCTCGTCGGCTTTGCGGCGGTTTTCTGTCATGCCCATTAGATAGTCTATGGATACATTAAAATGCCTAGCCAACATCTGCAATACTTCAGAATTGGGCTCTCTAAACCCCGATTCGTAATTGGCATATGTGCTATAGTTAATAGGTAGCAAGCCTACTAATTCTCTTTTGCTAAGGTTTCTTTCTCTACGCAGGGTGCGTAAGCGTTCAGCTATAACCATACATAACTCCCCTTTATAGGCACTACAATTGCTGTACATTCGTTCGTTGTTGTGATTATAGTACACGGCAATTCTTTTTGCAACAACATCCTGGCTATTTACTCGCGTTGCGCTGCCAATGCGAAACATTTTTCGTATAATTTTGACAATATACAAAAATGAGCAGCTCGCAAAGGGTTTTGTTTGCGAGTTGCCCATTTAGAGGTTTTGATCCTTTGGTGAAAAGCGATCTAACCCTCTATTCACCCAAATGCAGGTTAATTTCCTCAACCATGCTATCCACATCTACGCCGTGGGACACTCCTGCTTCTTCCAAAGTTTCGCCTTTTGCGGCAGGGCAACCTACACAGTTCATCCCTGCACGCATAAGAATAGGTGCGATGCCGCTGTCCAACTGCAGGATATCGGCAATGATCATGTCTTTTGTTACTTTTGCCATGAAGAACCTCCTTTTTTAATGTGGCTCTGCCCCCTCTCACACATTTGCTATGCAAATGCGTTCGCATGAAGCCCCGCCACGAAGGCGGACAAAGCCCACCTTCGCTTCCTCGCTTCGCTGCGGGCCGCGCACCCGTGCTGCGGGCGGATTGCAGCAGATGCGAGTCATTCTAAAAATATCATCTATTCGTTAAATTTGCAAACCCAGGAAAATATCTAAAAATCACCCGGCCTAGTATCCTGCCATGGGGGATATAGGATTCGTACCAAAGGCGGGAATCTTCGGAGCGGACGCGGTAGTCGCCCAGCACAAAAAAATGCCCTTCTGGGATTATATACGGGTCAAGAGCACCTGTTGTTTCGTTAAAAACACCGAAATTGCCCACAAGGGGGCCTTTAACAAAATCATAGCGCTGGGGTATGCTTGAACCGTTTATATATACATGCCCGTCCAGGATAATCAAACTTTCACCCGGCAACCCCAAAATGCGCTTTACATACAAGGTCGGGTCGCCTTCCGGCCCACGAAATACAATCATCTCGTAGCGCCTGGGCTCACGAAAGAGATATGACAAGCGAAAAGCCACAATACGGTCATTGGTTTGGATGGTGTCTTCCATACTGGGGGTTGGCACCCTGGCATTGACAATAATAAAATTATTAAAAAACGCCGCTATTAACAACACAAAAATTACAGTCTTTGCCCAGCTTAAGACTTCTTGCCAGAGCTCCTTTTTTACATTAAGCACTTCATCTTCCGGCTTAACGACAGGTGCCTTTATTATAGGTTTATAATTAATTTTTGGGGGTCTTGTAGGGTCTACCATTAAAATACCTCATTTATAGCAAATTGAATTTGCATTGCTATCTATTCGACAAATTCGCAAACCCTGGGAAGTATCTAAAGACCGCCCTGCCCAATATCTGGCCGCGTGGGATATATGCCTCGTCCCAATAACGAGAATCTCCTGAGTTGACACGATAATCACCCAGCACAAAAAAATGTCCTTCTGGGATTATATATGGCTCCAAAGCACCTGTGACTTCGTTAATAACGCCAAAATTGCCCTGTATACTACCTTTTACAAAGTCATAGCGCTGAGATATGTTTGAGCCGTTTATATATACATGCCCGTCTAGGATAATCAGACTCTCGCCCGGTAGCCCTAGTACACGCTTTACATATAGCCTACGTGTTTCTGGCCGGTTAAAAACCACGATATCATACCTTTGGGGGTCATTAAAAAGATACGAAAGGCGGAAGGCCACCAGACGGTCACCGGTACGGATAGTGTCTTCCATACTGGGGCTGGGAACCGTGGCGTTGACTATAACAAAATTATTTACAACGGTAGCAAACAACAATACAAAAACAATGGTTTTTGCCCAATTAAGAATTTCTTGCCAAAGTTCCTTCTTGACATTGGGAGAATCGCCTTCCGGCGTAGATACCGGCACCCTTACAACGGGTTTAAACGAAATTCTTGAGGGCTTTCGTGAGTCTGACATTCAAATTTCACCTTATTATTTTACTCAATTTCGCGTTAAGTATAACATATGATATTTGAAACAACAAAGTATCGCAGGGGTTTTAATATACTTGTAATAGCCATATAACACAAAAAGCGCATAGCAGGAAGCATATGTATGCTTCTTGTTATGCGCCTTGTCACCGATAAGAAATCTCGGTTTTGATGATAATGATAAAAGCGATCAACCCCGTATGCGTTTTATAGTCCTTTTTTTAGGATCAGCAGCTTTTGCTCGGGGGCTATTTTACCGGGATGCTCTATATCATTAACTGCAAGAAGTTCGTCTATGGCTGTGTTGTATTTTTTAGCTATTTTCCACAATGTATCCCCTGGCTGCACGATGTACACGGTCATGCTAGCCATACCGGCCAAGGCTTCGGGGCTTATATCCGCAAAATCTATATTATGGATGATTCTGGCTTCTTCTTCCTCTATGACTTGGGTATTAAATGTCAAAAGGAAGCGTACCTCTGTTTCGCGGCCGCTTAGCATGCTAAAGGCAACATGATCTATCGAGACATCTACGTTTACAGGCATATTGGGCCTGGCACCCTTGGCTTCTATTACTTGGCGGAAAGGTATCACCGTGCGGAAGCTCCCAAGGGGTGCGGCATCGCTTTCGGCTACATACAAGACATCTGTAGTTATCGCGCCCTCAACTACAATTTTGTCCTCTATAACTTTGATTTCATCCAGATAAGCGTTGCCCTTTACCCTAAAAATTTGCAGCATATTGGGCGATGAGCTACCCAAAGTTACTACTTCCTTGATAGGGGTCTGGTTGCGGTTGAGGCATACCAACCGTGGGAACCTAACCAGAGTTTTCGCAAGAGTAAGCTGCTGGTTGATGCAATATGCATCCTCCAGGATAGGCAGCACATCTGTGCTATAGACCTTTAGCTGTACACCAACAGATACCTCAATTTCTAGTACCCTGTCTTCACCGTCTTCATCTTGGCGGATTTGTACATGGTGATCCATAACTTGCAGATTTACATCCGCAAACATATCTTCTCTGGCCCCAGAGACATCAATCGGGCCGTTGAAGGGCAGTTCGCTTTCTACAAATTCTATTATACTGTCGTCCGCTTCGCCCCTGTACAGGGTCGTAACCAATAGCTCGCCGCTTAAGTTGACCCGACCTCCCGCAATGCGCACATCGCGGTTGGTGATATTGGCCGTTACCAGCAGCACCTCTTTTATGTTTGGCTTGCTGGCCGGGAGGGGCAAGGCGTCTTTTACGCTAAAGCGCTCTTGCTTATGCTCGATTGTACGGTTGATGCTTAAATTGCTTTTAAGCAGTTGGTTTTCCGGCACATCAGGGATATGTACGACCATCTCGTGAGCGTCTGAGCGCTCCGCATTAATTTGGACATTTACGATGGCCCTATAGTTTACCTTGCGGTCGTTAAGCATACGGTAGTCTATATGAGAGATTTCGGCCTTTGCCGTTACCCACATGTCCTTGGTTACACCGTCTACGTTAATAAAATCGTCTATCGGGCGCGAAAGAGTCACAGAGCACACAGGTTGATCTGTGGTTTTGGCAATATACAGCAACGATATGTTTAGACGACCCACGAAGTTTACGCGGTCTGTAGATACCTCTGTACGGTCTATAATAATTTTTTCTTCTGTTTGCAGCAGCACTGCCATATCAGGCCTTGCATCCGGGACTATGATATCCCCTTCCAACATAATCTGCGCCTGCTCCCTTGCAACGCATTGATCCAGGAATACCTGCTCCCTTACTAGTTCATATGCCACGGATTTGTCCTCCTTTTAATATATAATGGGCGCTGGCCCCGCCGCTACAGCGGTCAAAGCCCACTTCCGCTTCTTATGGATAGTGTTATAGCAAAATAATTCGAAAACAGTCCCGCCTGTCGCCAAAATTGCTCAGTAGTTTTGCTTCGCAAAACCGACCCTTCGGGTCGCCGGACTTCTTTCCGGCACATGTCGAATCGTTCGCAATTTCAGCTCGGGCGGGGACTGTTTCTCATTGATTTTGCTGTATATGTCAATGTATGATTAAGAGGATTTATTTATTACTTTTTATCTGCGGATTTTGTGTGAATACGTAAAGTACCCGCGGTATCTGCATATGCAAGCAACACACCTATGGGGCTTGTGATACCGTTATTGGATAATTGTGTTTGCAGCCAAGTCATATCGCGCCCTATCGCTACCAGATGTTCCTCAATAACTTTTCCATCTATTATTATGTTAGTGCACATCCCTTCATACGCGGCTGGTATTTGCATATCCTTTGGGGTTAGAGGGCGGTTTTGAGACTTCGGCAGCACGCTTAACCTGCCGCTGGTTTCTAGTATGGCAAACTCAACCTGGGCAATATCAAAGATATCTTTTTGGCGACATTCTTCTAAGAAGTCATTGATATTTATTTTGGCTTTTTTAAGGTTAGTCTCTATGATTTTGCCGTTTTCTATAAGAATGGATGGGGTGCCATCCAGTATTTTTCTTCCCTTATAGCTTTTTACGCTTATATACGAAAGTATTAGCGAGAATAGAGTAAACACCAAAAGGGCGGTAAGCCCTTCCGCAATATGAATATCACGGACGATAGCGTATTCCGACGCTATTGACCCGATAGAAATACCCACGACATAGTCAAAAAAATTAAGCTGTGCCATCTGCTTTTTGCCCATCACCCGCGCAAGTATAAACAACGCGATTATGGCTATTACAGATGACACAGCTGTTTGGATAATTTTTTCTACCATGGTTATTTGTTTTTCTTTTTGCCCTGGATTTCTGGTACGGGTGGGTCATCATTTTTGGGGATATGGGTCTTATGATTACTTTCAGTGCCATGTGGTTCTTTAGGGCTTGGGCGGCGCATTCCTGCTTTTGCCATATTATCACTCCAACCAATTTATTTCGCTATTTGCATTTTAAGTAGTTTGTGCTAATTTGGTGTGGGATATGCAGTTACAGCAAAATCAATGAGAAGCAGTCCCCGCCCGAGCCAAAATTGCGAACGCTTCTCCGCAATTTTGGCGACAGACGGGACTGTTTTCGAATTATTTTGCTATATACATAATGAAAAGGATGTAACCTATGAAATACTATATTGTTGACGCTTTTACAGACGAATTATTCAAAGGCAACCAGGCGGGTGTGTGCTTATTAGACAAATGGCCAGATGATGACCTCATGCAAAAAATCGCATTTGAGAATAATCTTTCCGAGACAGCCTTTGTGGTAAAGAGGGAAAATCATTATGATTTGCGGTGGTTTACACCTACGGTTGAGGTGGATTTATGCGGTCACGCAACGCTGGCATCGGCCTATGTAGTGTTAAATTTTGTTGATAAAAATGCTTCCGAAATACGGTTTGAAACAAAAAGCGGCGTATTGACCGTCAAAAAGGTAGGCGACCTATACGAGATGGACTTCCCGTCAAGGAGGCCAAACCCTATCCAACTTACACCCGAGATGTGCAAAGCAATTGGGGCTACCGCGTTAGAAGCGCATCTGTCGCGGGATTTGCTTCTGCTATTGGATAACGAGCAGCAAGTGCGTGAATTAACCCCTGATTTCGGCTTGATAAAGCAGCTGGATCATTTTGCGGTTATTGTTACGGCAAAGGGTGACCATGTTGATTTTGTTTCCAGGTTTTTTACCCCTGGCGCCGGTGTGCCGGAAGACCCTGTTACAGGCTCGGCCCACTCTTCGCTTATACCTTTTTGGGCGGAGCGGTTGGGGAAGAATACTATGGTGGCTAAGCAGCTTTCGGCGCGTGGGGGGACGCTTTTTTGCGAAAACCGTGGGGAGCGGGTTAAGATTGCCGGTAAGGCTGTGCTTTATTTGCAAGGGGCGATAGTTCAAGAAAACATCATTGAAAAAGCGTAGCGGTCTCCTTCACCTGTCTTGACCTGCCATTATCTCCTGTGCCGATTGCTCTACGGTTAGGTTTGAGTTGTTCAAAACTTCTATGTCATCAAATACTAACCTATCATAAAAATATCGCACCCATTCTTCCGGGGTGATGGTTGCGTGGCAGGTTCTTGTTATGGTACGCTGCACGGCGGTTTCGTAATCGGGCTTTAATAGTATTATCCGATATTCCATACCCTTGCTTTCGAAAAGGCTTCTGTATTTGTGCATGTCCGCAGGCATAACAACGTGAGATAAGACAATTTTATTACCATACGCGGATAAAATATCAATTTCTTTGCCGATTTCTTCAAGCATTTCATCAGAATCAAAATCCACACGCTTTACGCCAAGCTTATGCTTTATTACTTGCATCGTGCAATCGCTATCTATGGCCAAAAACCCATGGCTCTTTACCAGTTCTTCTGCTGTGGCAGACTTCCCGCTCCCACAAGTCCCGTTTAAAAGGATAATTTTTACATCCTGTGTGCAGCCGCTAACTTCAACCTCCGAATTGCAAATACAGCAAGTAGGTAAAATTGGGGAAATGCTAAAGGTTTGCTTACGCAAACTCTCGTTATAAACTGTGATATTATCAAGTGATATCGCATCGCATATAAGGCAAATGCCTTTAGGCTGAGGAAACACTGTGTTATTTAGCCTCAAATTCAACCTCCCTCAATCTATTTATATATACTATATACCATAGGCCTTCATTTCGAAATGCTACTATATTGCCGCTTCCTTTTGCTCAAGTATTCTTGTCCGCCCGACATACACCGCAAAAGCAATGGCCCCTACAATATTAATAAACCCACAAACCAACAAAATCGGCCGGATGCCAAACCAATTACTTAAAGCACCGCCCATAAAAGTCCCGACTATTATAGAAACCAACGCCGTTATCGCCCCATATGTAGCCAAACTGGTAACCCTATGCTCCGGCCGCACGATATTGTTTATATAAATAGTCAAAGTAAGCGCAAATAGCATGTTAACAGACGCGAAGGCAACCTGTGTAATAACTTGCACAATAGGGTTCATAAGCCAGAATGCGGATAAATAGCGGAATCCTGTAACAAAAACGCTAAATATAACTATGTTTTTAACTCCAAATTTGCGATGTATATAATCAATAAAAAATGTAGAAGGGATTTCCATTAGCGCCCCAAAAGACAGTACCATACCAAGCATCGAAGGCGTACCACCTATGATCTCCACAAGATATATCCCGTAATACCCTATGAAGAAAGACTTTGTAACCATGTATAGTACAGCAAAGACCGTTAATACTACCAGCGGCCTGTATTGAAACAAAACAGCTACAGAAACCTTTCTCGTTTGCGCGGCACCGCTCGAAGGGTTATGCTTTGGAAGAAATGATACTATCAAAGCTGTTAAGATCGCAAGCCCCGCAAATACATAGAAAATCACAGCAATATTATCGTCCGCAATGCGCCCAACTATAAGCGCCATAAAAGAAAACCCCAGGCAACCCATCACGCGGATTGGTCCAAAGGATGTGCCGGTTGCACTTACATGCTCCAACACAATGGAGTCACTAAGGGGCCGCGACACACGGCTACATATCGTAAATAACGCAAATATCACAAACAAATATATAAAATTGCTGTTTAGTGTAAGCAGTGGCGCCGTAATAGCCGCTATAAACAAGAGCACGATAAAATCCCTATTGCGGTTACCTGACCTATCCAGCAGCGCGCCAAAAAACGGCAACACAAAAATAGCTATCAACGTCGCTCCCGACAGCAATGTCCCCAGCAAAAGTGTAGAAAAACCAAGGCTCCTAATGTAGAGCGCAATATAGCCATGCACTGTTTCCGACATAAAAAACACGAAAAACATAGCAAATAACAAAGGCCTTTCGTGCCTAGGACGAACAGCATTGTAAGTATCCATACAGCATCCCTCGCTTCAAAAAAAGGGGCTGTCAAAAAAACAGCCCCCTAGCATTTCTACAAACTTAACACAGTTTAATTTCCGCGCATCTCGTTAATAGAATCCAAGATCGCCTGTCCACCCTGTCTCAAATAATTATCAACAAAGGTATCAAAATAATCAAGTGGCCTTGCGCCTGTAATTATTTGAATATACGCTGTTTGCTTAAGTGTTTCAAGGTGGGCGTTGTAGCGGGCTGTCGTCTCATTTCCTTGTGGGAAAACCGAGAATATACCGCCATAATGTAAACGCATGCTTTCTGCCCATTCGTCCGCTCTGCTTCTGGTGCCGTTATTGGCGCCGGAAGTCCACCATAGGATTGCGCCCCAGTCGAAGCGGTCAAAATCTGTATGGGGCTCTAGTATCCTAATCAAGCCACGGTCGCGCTCGGTCCATTCCCAGTGCTCGCCTTCGAAACCACGGCTAAAGGTATGCACCGCCGGGTCATCATGAGCGTGTGAAGCACCGCTGGTGTATTCCCAGATTTCTAAAATACGTTGCATTTTACCGGGTTCGTCAAGGGCATATATGCCTATTGAGTAGAAGCGCATAAGCGCATTCCATCCGCGCACTCCGCCTTGCATGCCGTTCTTGGTCAACGGCTCGCCAAATACTACCCGTGCGTCGGGGTCAAGGGCAAGCATTTCCACTGTCACGCGACCGGCATCGTTGGGGACTTCTACACCGTCTATTAATTCCATCCAAGAACCGGGCATTACATAATGGCCAAAGTTGGCCCTGTTTGTCATGCCTATGCGCTGGTTAATGAAGGGATGAGATATAGCCCAGTCGCCGCCGTGGTTTTCGCCTGTTACAAATTCGGGGTCGAGTACGCCGTCGTTAAACCAGCGGTTGGCAATTTCAAGGGCGTAACGCATTTCTGGCTCTATTGGCATAAACACAACCTGGCCGTCTCTTTCGGCAAAGTATGCTTGATCCCAAACCATGCCATACAAGCCCCACAGTACGTTAAGCCCGTCTGTAGAAAGGCCAAATGTGTTGTTAACACCGTCGCCGTCGGGGTCATCATGGGCAAAGGCGTAAATTACGGCTTCAAATTCTTCAAAAGTCCTGGGGACTTCCATACCTAAAGCATCCAGCCAGTTGGCGTTATACATTATAGGCTGGCGGAAACGGTTACCGGCGTTCATTGCGGGCAAACCGTAAACAACGCCCCCTATCCTACCCAAGTCAAGCGCGCCTGGAAATTGCTCTGTCCACGCGTTTTGTAGGGTTAGCGGCATAAACCTTTGAATATACTCGTCTGGTATTGGCGCAAGTACATCCTGCTGCACATATCTTACCAGGTTACCTGTGTCACGGCTCATAAACATATCCGGGATTTCGCCAACAGCCAGTCGCAGGTTTAGCAGTTCGTCAAACTGGTTCCAGTCTAGGTTCCAGACATCGAATGTTACATTGAATTTTTCTTCCATGTACCGCAGTATAAATGGGTCGTTGCCCAGCGGGGCCATTTGGAAACCAACCCAACTGATAGTAAAATGCTCGCTATCCGGCTCTACTGCCGGCGGCACTTCTGGGGTGGTTTGGCCCTGGGGCGCAGGGGTCGCGGCCGGGGCCTGAGTTGCTTCCGGCTCTGGGGTTGCCTCTTGTCTGCATGCGGCTAAGAACATAACCGCCAGCAAGCTAAGGGCAAGTGTAATAATAATTCTCTTCATCGTCTTCCTCCTTATGTGGCAAAAATATAACTTACATTTATCCTTTCAACGAACCAACCATCACCCCTTTAACAAAGTATTTTTGTAGAAACGGGTAAACACATAATATCGGCACGGTTGCTACCATAATCGTAGCTGCCCGTATTGTTTCCGGTGTGATAGTTTGCAGGCCCGTATCAACTGCTGCGGCACCCTGCATATTAATCAGCTGCTGGCTGCCTTCAAGTACAACACGTCTTAAAACTACTTGCAAAACTATCCTGCTTGCGTCGGTTATATAAACCAGATTATCAAACCATGCGTTCCAATGGCCAACGGCAGTCCACAAGGCGATGGTCGCCAGTATCGACCCAGAAAGAGGCAGTATAATACGGTACAGGATAACAATATCGTTGGCACCGTCTATCCGCGCGGATTCTTCTAGGCTATCCGGCATATTCATAAAGAAGTTGCGCATGATTATCATATTAAAGGGGCTGATAAGCCCGGGGATAATCATTGCCCAGCGGCTGTTTATTAGTCCAAGCTGCCGCACAAGTATAAAGTCGGGAATCATCCCGCCGGAGAAAAACATTGTAAACACAATCAAAAGAGTCCAAAAATTCCTATGAGGAAAATTCTTTTTTGACAGCGGGTACGCTATATGGATAGTAAACAAGAGGGTTAATAATGTCCCCAAAATTGTACGGTGGAATGTGTTAGCAAATCCTACCCATATATGTCTGGAGTCAAACACCCTTAAATAGTTGGCAATTGTAGTAACTGGCGGCCAAAAATAAAACCTAGTTGTAGAAACACCAGCACCTGTAACAGAAAGCGTAAAGATATTCCAAAACGGGAATAAAATCGTTATGCTTAGCGCCACCATGAACATATATGTCAGTACCAAAAACACTATTTCACCCTTAGAACGGCGTTTTAACATATGGCATACCCCCTTTACCAAATCCCGTAGTCATTGAATTTTTTTGACACCGCGTTGGCAAATATAACAAGGGCAAACGAAATCACATTAGTAAACAAGCCCACGGCAGTCGCCATGCTGTATTCCATATTCCTTAGACCCAAACGGAAGGTATAGGTAGCAAGCACATCGCCTACCTCAAAAACAGCCGGGTTTAATAAGTTAAATATTTGGTCGAAATTATCGGCCAGCATACTACCCGCGCGCAGTATCAGCATTATTGTTATTACGTTAGCAATGGAAGGCAAAGTAATATGCCATATCTCCTTAAGTTTAGAAGCGCCGTCCATCCTTGCGGCTTCGTACATCTCTACATCTACATTGGCTAGCGCCGCAAGATAGATGATAGAGCTCCACCCTACCGTCCTCCAGATATTAGAAACTACGAGTACACCCCTAAAATATCTCGGGTTACCTAAGAAGAATATGGGCTCCATACCTATAGACCTAAGCAACAAGTTTACAACGCCGGTAGAAGGGGAGAGTATCTGCACCATAATCCCCGCAAGTATGACCCATGACAGGAAAAACGGCATATAGCTTATTGTCTGCACGAGCTTCTTAAAGCGCAGATGCACCATCTCATTAAGAAGGATTGCAAAAATAATCGGCGCCGGGAAGCCAAATACCAGCTGATAAACATTGATGATTACGGTATTACGGAAGACATTCCAAAACCCGGGAAGGGAAAACAACCATCTGAAATGGTCAAGCCCCACCCACTCGCTGCCGCGTATACCGGCCCTAAACGAGAAATCTCTAAAAGCCAGAGTCAGCCCATAAATGGGTACATACCGGAAAATAATAAACCACACTATGCCCGGTATAAACAGCAGCATCAGATATCTGTACCGCCAGTAATTTTTGAAATCTAAAATCCACTGGGGCTTACTTTTAAGCTGTGCAGTGCTTTTAGTCTGTGTCAAGCCCATCATCCTTCCTTTTGAATGGGGCGCTGCCCCATACCCCGCCGCTACAGCGGGCTTAGCCCGCCTCCGCTTCCTTCGGGAACAAAAGCCTGCTTTTGTTCTTTGAAAAGCAGTGCGTTTGTTAAATTGTATTGCACCATGCACAATAAATAAATCATAATTATTCCCCATACTATAACTTTTTCCGCGAATCAGCCCTATATGAGCTGCAAGCAACAAAAAACATCACTATTTCGCATCTTGTTGCTTGTGCGAAATAGTGATGTTTATACTCGCCAAATTAATTGTTAAGCAGAGTGTAGCCTTATCTTGTAATTTGGTCGCCTAACGTGGTTTTATTCTGCGATGTTAGTTCCGAATTTTTACCTGATTGTTTTAGGGACATTTGGGTGTGATGTATTTCACGATGAATACAAACAATAAATTTAGTTATGTGCATACTCCTCAATTTCTACAAGATATGTTGTATCAGAACCACGGCTTGCAGTATTGATAATATCGCGAATAGCGTTTATTACGCACTCTTCCTTTCCGATGACCTGCCCGAGGTCTTCGGCATTGACCGCCACGAAAAACGTGACGGTCGTATCCGATTCTTCTTTGCGAATCATAACATCGCTTTTATATGAAACGATCCCGGTGATTAGGTATGCGAGTAATTCTTTCACACTAACCCTCCTATATACATTTAGTTTGTGTGCGATTTATAAGACTCAAGCACAACGTTCTTTTCAATCCACAATATCGAGATTTTTTAAGAAGGTGTGTTGTGATATTCATCATATGTCCCTAAATTCATACTCGCCATCGTGTTTTTGCTTAAAAATTCCGTAAATTTTCTGCTGAAGATCCCCATCTTCAACGGTTTCCATCATCGACTCACCTGTATCACTTACAACTTTTTTCATTATGAAAACATTAGCCGGAGAAGTGAGATTATACTCTTCTTCGGTTTCGTAATAAGGCGTGAGAAGGGGGTATTTTTCACCATCATACTCGATAGTATCTAGCAATTCGAACACAACTTTATCGCCGCTATCGTCAAAAAGTTCAATAACAGGGATTTTGACTATTTCTGTTTCATCATCAGACTCACGAGGAGTTGATGTAGTTTGCAGTTTGTCTGTGGAAACATCATCTTTCCACTTGATGCGACTTCTGATGTTTTCAGGAATAGTGGTGTCAAAAAAATTACTAACAGAATCGTTTTGGGGCCTTGATTTACGAGACATAATTATACTCCTTTTCAAAATATTTTTGGGCTGCGCAATCATCATTAATTCAATTTACAAAAGTTCCGTTTTCCCATCTGCCATTGCGATTTTGGCCATTAGCCCACCAAAATGTTCCCCAACCATGCTGTCGGCTGTTTGCCCAAGCTCCTTGATGTACAGCACCATCTGCCCACCAAAACGTACCTTGTCCCTGCATTTGACTATTTACCCAATCTCCCTCATAGACACTACCATTAGCAAACCAGACAGTGCCTTGCCCATGCATTTGATTATCTACCCAAGTACCCTGATAGGCACTTCCGTCTATCCACCATATTGTTCCATGACCATTAAACTGTCCATTTCTGAATTCACCTTGCTTTGTTGCACCACAACTATTGCAAATAAAAGTGCCAGTACCATTAATTATGTGAGTTTGTGAAGGATTTGCAGGTCTGACTGGAGCCTGCGCAGGGCGCGATGGGGCTTGACCTGGATGTGGTGGCGGTGTTGCTGTAGGAGGAGATGGTGTTATAGGCGGTGGTGTTGCAGGCGGTGGTGATGGGGCTTGATTTGCTTGGTCCACAGTGAAACTAACGGTAAACGACTGTGACTGCACATTCGCACCGGATACAGTGACTATAGCCGTATACGTTCCCGCGGCAAGGCCGGTGTGTGGTACTACCGTAAATGTACTGGTTCCACCTGCTGTAATGCTTGCAAGAGAACTTGTGTTTAGCATAAAATTGTTTGCATTTGCACCGGAAAGCGAAACTGTAAGGTTTCCTGTTGCTTGGTTGCCTATGTTTCTAACAGTTGTTATAAGCGGAACTAACGCGCCATAACCTACAGTTGCGTCAGCGAAGTAGCTGCGTGTATTATTCTCCGATGGCGAAAGAGAAATTTCACTAATTACCGGCGGTGGTGGGGGCTGCTGAACAAATCTTGCCTGAAGTGTTCTATTGGCGTTAGCGGTGAAGGTCCATGTTGCGGCTGTGCTTACTCTATTGTTACTTTCATACCAACCGATAAAATTCCATCCGCTATTTGCTGTTGCACTCAACGTTACGGATGATCCTTGATTAAATGTGCCGCCGCCTGTCGCAGTTCCGCCATTTGACGGTGATGCGTATGTTGCGATAGCTACTTCAATTATAGTTGGTGGCGCTGGCTCTACTGTCACCGTGAAATCCCGCGTAAACGGTGTACCCACCGCCGTACCATCCGCAACCGTCGCACGGACGTTTACCGTCCCCGCAATTGTAGTGTACAAGTTGTTGCCGCTTATCGTCGCTCCCGTTCCGCCTGCATCCCGCACACTCCACACGATGGCCTGGTTCGTCGAGTCGGCTGGTACTACCATCGCTGCCAGCGAGAGCGGTGTCCCTGCTATGACCGTCAACGATGATGTCTTATTGATAGCCGTCACAGGTACAAACGCCGCATTTACAGTCAATACAACGTGATTTGAGTAAACGGAGCCATTTAAATTTGTTACAACACATCGATACAGGTTTCCATTGTGTTCGATTGTTGTATTGGCTAATGTAAAAGTCGCATTCATTGCACCAGCAATGTTTGTCCATGTATTCCCGCCATCCGTTGAAACTTCCCATTGAAATCTGGGATTTGGATTGCCGATTGCTTCTACTGTGAAAACAGCATTTTGCCCTGCTGTTACTATTTGGTTGACCGGTTGAGTTATAAGTCTTGGGATTACAACGCTGGACGGAGATAAATGCCACATTTCGCTTGTCATTCCAACATATCGTTGAAGTTCGGCATTCCACACTTTACCAGCCAAGATGTCAGCATCAAATGACCGCTCTGGTTTCAAATGATACCCATACTTCTCTGCATTATCAGCACCAGGGAAACACGGGAACCCAAATGTCCGGAAGAATCCCTCGAGCTGGTGCATCCACTCATGGATAAAGACATATCTGTTATGTTCTACCCAATCCAAGACTGCTACAAAACCATAGCCTGCAAAATTTGCACTGGCTAATGGTCTTGTGGAAAATGCAAGTCCCCAATAGCCGCCTCGGGGTATGCTGCCCATTTCAGCCGACACAATGATTGAATCATATTTGCCGATAGGTGCATACAAATTAAGATCCTGTCTTATATCGTTCGGAGATATCCAATAGCTATACGAAGTTCCCCACACCATGCTTACGCTAGTAACGGTGCGCGGCGATATGACGACATCTACTTCAATATTAACTTGACCATTAGCGGCTTGCTCTACGAAGTCTTTAAAAAATTGCGCATACCCAACAATTTGGTCCCTCATTCGGTCACTTAGAGTTGGCGTAAATCTTTGGAGTCTTCCGTCCGCCACAACAGTAACATCAATGTTTTCATATACTAACCACAGTACCCTCCAGATAGGGATTTCCAGAACATTTTCTTTGTAAGTGCTGTTATTAATATTTGCATTGGCTTCAAAATTTGTTATGCGTTCTGCCGTTATTCCTATACTATTAGATGCTGATGCTGTTATTGGTACTGAAGCAATGATGCCTAGGATCATTAGCAACGACAAAAGAATTAAAACATAGTGCTTGGTTGCGATGGTATGCTTGATTGTTTTGTTCATAATAAAACCTCTCTCTTTTCAAATTTTTGTTTTTTTGCTTTCACTTACTATATAGAGTCAGTTTTATGATTTTGTGGACAAAAACAAAACTATCTCGTCTTCCTACCTAAACTCGTTAAAAAACTTCCTCGCTCCGTTTAACAAAGTTTTGTTGATGTTTCCGGCAGCAACCGCTTTTTCGCTGTGCTCGTACCAGTAGTCGATAATGCCTTCCAATCCCGGAAAAGAATCAGGCGATGCCACTATCAATGCAGATGTGATTTCTTTCGCGTACACTTCCGGTTGTGCAAGAATTTCAAAGAGCTTGCTACGGTTTTGATTGTCTGTATCAATTTCAATCATCATATATGCCATGGCAACCGTAGCAAAAACGATTTCATGTACCATGCTATATACAGCCTGAGGCATTTGGAGAGAATCGGCACAATCGTGAATTAAAGCTGTAGCAAACTCAAATAGTTCGTCCTCTCTTATTTCGTCGAATAGATTGCCATCACTCGATGAGATTGCTACAAGGGGGCGAAGACGCTTTTTTACAGACAGTAACACTGTTTTACGCATATTGCTCCTTTGGTAGATTTTGTATTGAATCAATGCAGGGTGTTTTTCATTTTTGTCTTCGAGCAACTCAAACAGCTTGTCGAGGTCGGTTGAATCATATTCGCTTCCGTATGGGTCGCCGTAAACTATTAACTCGCACACCATCGAGAGTCTCATTTCATCAATTGGGGCTTCACAATGCAGGTATAAAAGCATAGCAGTCAAAAAATGTTCTTCGACATTTTTTATGCTGACTTCCGGGGAGCCAACCAAATAATCTGTGCAATCCAAAAATAATTTTGATATCTCTGTACATATCGGCAAAGCGATTTTCGGTATCTTTTTTGTCTTTGGCTTTATGTTTGAAACAGCCTCATCAATTACTGCAAACGGATTTAACAAAACTCCGCTTCTCCATTCTTGCGTAATAGCTTCAATAGTAGTTTTATCAATCATCACTTTCACCTCCGAAATACTTGTCAAAGGTTTGTTTAAATGGTGATATCTGTCTTTTAGGTAGGGCTTCATCGCGATCTTTCTTTGTAATTCGACTTTTAAGATCCGAGAACCTAACGGGCTTTATTATTTTGTGTTCTTCGATTTTTGGTACGGGGATTTCCTCTAAGTCGGAACAGTCAAAAAGGTCTTTATACAATTTGAATGTTTCGACATATTTCACGCGTCCGCCTCCCAGTAAAATCAAAGCCTGTCCTGTTTTCAGCGACATAAGTTGCGGTTCAGAAAGTAGAGGTTGCATAAATCTAATATCGCCTGACTGCACAATCTTGTTGCCACACTTATTTGATATTTCACAAAGGGTGTTCCAGTCAGATGTTCTGAAACAAACAAGCGTATCCACGCAAGATAGAATTGTTGCCGCTTTCGAGTCTCCGAATATGCTGTTCAACTGGTACAGTGCCTGTAGTGAAAGTGTCATTTTGATGTTCCGGCTCCGGCTGGCCGTAAGCAGAAAGGGAAGTCCTGATATGGCGGCTCCGACATTACCGAGTTCTTCCAAAATCATGTTGACTTGAACCGGCAGCTTACCACTGTATTTGCTGCTGTCAGCAAGACGCACAAGCCTGTTGATCAATTGACAAATCAATATCCCAGCAAGATCGTTATGTACATTACTGTCATCCGGCAGTATTATGTACAGCATAAAGGGTTTCCCGACAGGGGTATCTAAATTGAAAATGTCAAGATCATCTTTTGAAGTCATAGCAACAGATTCTCGGGTTATGCAAAATTTTGCTAACGTACCAAGGGTCTCGCTCATGATACAGCTTTTTGTTATCGTTGCTTTTGTTCCAATGTAATTAAGTAACTGTGCTTTGGCCGCAGAGTCATAAGGAAGCATATTCACAATCTCTGAAAAGGATCCGTTATCAACGATTTCACGCCCTTCCGTCTCTAGCGAATTCCAATCTTCATTTATTAAAGAAATAATGTTTGAGAAAGTGCAGTCTTCTATCGCCGCTGTTTCAATAAGAAGGTTGATGCATCCGCTAAGTAAGGAACGTTCGGCGTTAATCCAAAACGGATCTACATTTCTTCCCACACTTTGAACTAAATTTAAGACAATTTCTTGCACTTGTTCTTGCGCCTTGCCCTTTTCTCCGGCATCGTAAAGTGCCTTCGGATATGAAAGAGGATTATATCTCTGTCCCCTAAAGTGCCTAAAGTCAACAACACGGATGTCATAGCCTTGATTTGCGGCATAACAGGCCGTGTTTCTATGGATTTCACCTTTTGCGTCAATGATAATACCGTTGCGACCCGATTCGATGATTGAGCGGACTTGTGACATGATCATAAACCATGTCTTACCAACGCCAGTGCTGCCCAAAACAAGCTGGTGATATTCACTGTCTTCAACGTATTTTATTCCGTCTTCTTCGAAAGCAACCAAGCCGCCATGTCCAACGCCCAGCGGATGAAGGAAATCTTTTATTTCTTCGGGTGTTGAAAAACGTTCGCCTCTCATAGCGTTATACCGCTGATTTCGTTAGCTGTATCATCGTAAAACACCGCTTTGGCAGCCTCTTTGACGGATTTAATCGTTTTTTTTCGAATGTTTTTGTCCATGTAATCACTTATCCACCCTTTGCTTTGTAGGAAAATGTCTTCGGTCTTCTGCGATACTGTTTCCAATGGCAAAAATTCATAGAAAAATCTTGCAAAATCGTCATCGCTGTATTCGATTGGCGAAAACACTTTTACGCCTGCGCCTGTTTTATCTAACACAAATTCTAATTTCTTTTGATTTATGGTGGCAGGAATGAAAATGATCAAGGTAGCGTGCTCTTTGATTTTTCTAGTAAGATTGAAAAACTTATCTCCCGGTGTTTCGCTCAGATATCCGAGAAGATCATCGATAGCCAGTGCAACAACGCCACAAAATTCGTTCGCACATCCACTGTTCGCCTGAATACTCGTGTCAACTTGACATACGCTTTGAATGGTTTCTTTCAGCGTGAAATCAAGACATATGTCGGTGTTTGAAGAAAACCTAAGGACATTAGCCTTATAATATTGGCGTGCAACTGCTTGCGCCAAGTAACTGCGCCCATTCCCGGAAGACAAAGGTATGATCATGTGTGGAGGGCGGATGGAACTGCCATATTGCCTATGTCTCTCGCAAACTGCATTTATGAAACGTGCTATCGTTTCGGGTATTGATGTTTCTTTTTTCGCAATAATTTTAGCTCTCATTTTTTCACCCTTTCTGAATGATTTTCACCTCATAGTCAATGTGGTCAATTACGCCTTCCTTAAGAGCCTGTTTTGGAGACATGATGTAATCACGTTCCAGCTTTGGCGCAAGTTCTTCCGCAGATTGGCCCGTAAAATCAGCCAAATGCTTTGTTAAGCGCTCTTTTGTTTTAACAATGTTGTCAACAACTATCACCATGTCGGTAGCTTGCCCGCTAACACCGCCCAACGGCTGATGGAGCATAACTTCAGCATTTGGAGTACAATATCGGCATTTTTTCGTGCCAGACGCCAGCAAGAATGCCCCCATTGATGCCGCCATACCCGTAGCAATGGTGTAGACTTCACTTCCCATATCTTTTACACTGTTGATGGCATCCAAGATAGCAAAACCATCTGTAACATGCCCGCCGGGGGAATTGATAACGATATATATTGGCTCCCCGGGGTGTTTTCGAAGCCAATAGTTCACAAATCCGGCAAAACGCTTATGTTCATCTTCATTAATAGACTTGTCAAAGCGGAATATCCCTCGTTCGAACTCGTATACGTCTTGGTTTACATGTGTTTCGTGGTCGTTGATAATGATGCGGTAATTTTGGTTTTGCATGGTTTTATCTCACTCTCCCTCAAATTGTGGACATAGTATTTTTTCCCGAAGTTTTGGGTGCAAAAATCGTCAATCTCCAGATATCCTGTCTACGTATGAATGATATTTACCGCAACTCCACATGTAGCGACAGGATTCGCATTTAGAAAGGCTAGGCATTCCACAACGCTCCGGTCCATAGACTCCTGGATGGTTAATTTTTGGTTGATGGATTTCTCCTGTATACATTGGGCACTTCCTATAGCGGCTTGTTTTGCACATTTCAGTCATAGTGTCGAATACCTCAGCATTATTAGAGCGTGCTAGATCACGGACTATGCCGTTTGATGCAAAACAGGTGCGCTTGATTGTAAAAAATCCTGTTTCTTTTAAATTAGGGCATTTCATGTTCATCGACCTCTCTTATAAAATTATTTCAGGCGTTTTGCCAAGCGCGAACTAAACTTCTAAAAAGCGCAAAGTTCTGCGTTGAACCATCGCAGATTTTTTCGCAAAGATGTAGTTTAAGTTCGCTCCCGTACTATAATAATAGGGAGCTTTTTCTTAAATCGTGGACACTACTTTTGCAAATTTTTTAACAGCAGTACCAGCAGCCATCAACCGGTGGAAATTACTGATTGACCGTGATAAGATGAAGAAGGACTTGATGGAAGCAATCAAGATAAGTACGGCATCAATGTCAAATTGGGAATAAATGGCAGATAAATGATATTGAGGTGGCAATGCATGGATTATTATTTAAGAAATATTCTAGAAGAAATAAAAAAAAATCCTCGGCTTAGCGAGGAAGAAACTAATACTCTCGCTATAGCGGCAAAAGCCGGAGATTTAGCATCTGAAAAGAAAATTCTTGAGTCCCATTTGTATCTTTCTACGCGAATAGCTATGCAATATAAATTTAAGCTTGCAAGCTGGAATACGCATGAGTTTGGAGACCTTGTAAGTGAAGCGTACCTTGGCTTGCGCAAAGCCTTAAATGGGTTTGAACCTGAAAAAGGCGGCTTTAGCAAAAGAGCTTTTTTTTGCGTTAAGCAGCATATTGATTCACAAATTAGTAAAAGCTCTTCCTCATTGCACATCCCAGAGAGGCTTCGCCAAAAATTATCTCGATTAAAAGATATAGATGAATTAAATCCGGAAATCATTGCAGAGAAACTTGGTGTCAAATATGACACAGCGAAAAATATTTTTAATATTCTTGGTGGAGAGCATTCACTCAATATTCCAAGCGGTGATAACGACGATGAACGCATTAATTCGCTGCCCTCAAACTCTAATAATTTCGTTGATATAATTTGCGTGAAAGATGAAATGCTTCGAGCCCTAGAACCTCTAATTGCTCATACTTTTGGTGGTCAAAACGGGAATACTCGTCCCAAAATAGCTTATTTAATGTTTACAATCAAAACTGAGATAAACATTCGCTATACATACAAACAAGATATTGACTTAATACATCAGGAAGTCAATTCATTAAAGCCGTTGCTCGTCTTGTTGGAGAAACAGGCTAAAACCGAAGGCTGTTTGAATAAGACATTGTTCAAAAGTCAAAGATCAATTGATGAACTAACAAAATCTTCTACCCTTCGTGATTATGCAAAACCGGCTACAAGATTCATGAAGGATAACGTTGTTGATTATGGGAGGTCTATGTAATGAGTGGGAATAAAGACACAAGCCACACCCATGTTTCATGGGAAGAGTGTATGCTATATCTGAATAACAGCTTAATAGTGCAAACGGTAGAACAGTTTAAGATTTTGAAGCCAATCATTCAAAAAATTACCGATTGTGCAACTTGTCGTGCAATTTTTCGTGAATGCAAAGAATTACGTAGCTTGGTGAATAGCGAATTTGAACTCACCCCTGTGAGTAGCGAAGTGCTTGAAAAGTTTTCTGGATCTAATGATTTAAATATGGTTTCAATTATTGATAAAATAATAGAAGAGTTTAAAGCAATTGGATATTCAATTGCAGATACTTTCGAAACTGTTTTTACTCCGTTGGCTCGCCCCGAAGCCGCACATAGACACCTGATGATAGCTACAAGAAGTAAAAAAAGCGATGTCTCGGCAATTGATGTGGGCATTGTATTTGAAATGATTTCACCGGGGCATTACACATTTGATTTAGGCAGCGCGACTACTTTTTGTCTTGAAATCCCTTTCGAATTAGCGGATGCTGTTGATAAAGCTGCTATTGTTTCGTTTGACGATACAGAAATTACAGAGGATCGCATTTATGATATGGATTTGAGTGAAAATGACAGATTCATAACAAGTGAAATCACTTTGCAGGCAGGCAAATATAATCTCTACTTCATCAGCCAGAGCAAGGAGGAAAATTAATATGTCGCTACAAGACTGGGATTATAAAAATGCTACTATAAGCCATATAAGGCAAGCTAATTATGATGAGCGTATTTTTTATGATGCATTTGAGCATTACCTTAGCGAAGATGATTTGAGGGCCATTGATGTTGCTTGGCGGTTATTAGAAAAATATTGGCCTGATAAATATTTTTTATCAGCAGACCCTATCAGAATTATCCAAAATATGATGGAGTTTTTTAGTAAGACACAGGATTTAGAAAAAATTTTTACCGACTCAGATTATTGCGAAAAATTTAATGAAATTCTTGCTTCGTATGCATCAATTGTCTGCTTTGGCGCGTTCCAAAATGAAGGTAATACTTATGATGCGCTGTTATTGCTTTGCAAAAAAATGAATTTGATTCATAAGAGCACAAAAGACTATGCTGTCCAGAGCCAGATAGAAGCTGTTGCATATGCGATGTACGGATATACAAAACTTGACACGTATAGGCCGCTTTCTTTCCCTGCCCCCTTAGAATATCCTAATCTTAAAGAAGCTATTAAGTTTTTCGATAAAGTCTTGGAAATTTTGATTTTCGAGTCCGACTTAGTCGAAGTTGTTAGCTCAATTGAGGATGATCTTGATGGTTTTAGTGCGCCGGATCCTGAATCAATAATAACTGATGAGCAGAAAAGAGCATTTGATGAACTGTCCGGATTAGCCGTTGCAATTGCCGAACAATTGACGACATATTCCCAAAAGGAACTCGCAACGAATTTTCATCTTGTTCCGCAAGACTGGGAAGTTCCTTCGAGCGACGTAACCGAGATATTTGAAAATCTTCTTACTGAAAGTAAGCAACTGTATCCTACGTATGCCACATCAGAAGACGAATATGTGAAAAGCACTTATGCCGGAATGGTTGTCAGCACATATGTAAATTGTATATATCACCGTCTCATTTCTACTGATTACGAAGGCGATTACTTAGACTTCGTTGTCAATTTATTGGAAAATCTAATCAATGACATTGAATCGCCTCAACAACTTGATGTGCATTGCGAATTGATTACACAAACAATTGCGGCGCTATATCGTCGATACTATAATGCCTTGCCGTCTCTAACCAAGACACTTGCTATGGCGTGCTATAAGCTTTATCTATGTCATTTAAGTAGTAATGAAATAAGGCTCATATATATGCTTGAAGGAGAAGAAGTCTCCTCTCTTTCGGATACGTATGAGAAGATGATGGCAATGATATTAACGGCATATACCCGAATCAAAGATGAAGATTCGCGTTGGGATGTATATATAAATATCGCAAAAGCCAAAATGCTCCGATATGTCATTTCGTATTTGACTAAGAATAAAAAAGCGATTGCTGTTGCGCGTGTAAAGGAGTCCATCGAATCACGCTTTGATAGGATTGGTATTGTCGCAAATATTCCAGCCGATGGTGTATTTATTGATTTGTATTATCAAAGAAAACAGCTGTGGAATTCTGATGAATATTTTATCAATGTGTTTATTGCCGATAGCAGCGGCGAATTACTTTATATCGACGATTTTTCGCGCAGAAATGAAACAAGTGAATGCATTGAAGTTTATCTTGATGGCATTTTCCCAGATAGAGAAAAAGCCAAAAGTGAATTGACGTTTGATGAAGCAAAAAAGAAGCTTGGCGTAATCACATCCAAACTTCTTACGAGCCTGGAGCAAAAAGGAATTAAACAATTAATCTTTAGTTCCGAAGGTATTTTTAATAACATCTGTTTTGGTGCATTGCCATATAAAAATGGATATGTAATGGATTATTTCACAGTTCGTAATGTTGCGAATGTATTTGATTTGATAAATCCCCGCCGAAAAGAAAAATTTGATAATAGCCTTGTGGTTTATCCGGTTGAATTTAAGAGATACGATAAGCTGAGATATTCAGAAGTAGAATGCGAGGCAATGCGGAATGAAATCTCCGGAAAGAGGCCAATTTGTTTGGCATATAATAATGCCACAAAACTTCAAGTAATCGAAAATTTAGCTGACAACAACTTTGATGTTATTCACTTTTCGACACACGGAATTGATGAAGAAGGCAGACTTTTTATGGTGCTTGCGGGAGAGGAAAAAAATAATAGACTTTATGAAGATGAGCTTGTTGGCTTAGCTGGGAAAACTAATCTTGCAGTATTTAGTTTATGTTATGGTGGGAAAATGAGCGACAATGTCAAGGAGAGTTTAAGTGGTTTTATCAAAGCAATGCTTCAAAGTGGAGCAATTGCAGTTATCGCTCCGTTAGAAGAAACCGACGACCAAGCTACATCAATGCTATTTTCGATTTTCTACAAAAAATACTTTGAAATGAATTTGCATGTATCAATTGATGAAATTTGGAAGGAGACAGTTGTTGAATTTCGTAAGCAAGGGCGCATACATCGATTTGACAAAACAGGAAAACAACTAAATGCAAAACGTGATATTATTTGTGACGATCCGCGTTACTGGGCACCGTGGATTGTTTATTCGGCGGAATAATTTTGGCGCAACCCAATAGCAGGAGAAAACAACGATGCTATTTCTCTTAAAAATCAACCACCAATCAAAGACCGCCTATACTGCTTAGGTGTGCAGTCCTTGATTTCTTTAAACCGCTTAATAAAATAAGCAGACGAGTGATACCCTACCCTCTCGGCAACGTCCTCTACAGAAAGCCGCGTATCCTTAAGCAGGCGGCAAGCCTCATCCACACGGCGCTGGGTAATATACTCCGAAAGGTTAAGCCCCGTAACATTCTTAAACATACGGCTTAAATATTTGGGGCTCATATAAACTACATCGGCAATCGCGTCCAAAGATAAATCCCCAGCGAGGTTTGTTTCAATATAGTCTTTTGTCTTTTGTATTATTTCCTGCGCGGGGGCGGAAGGGCTCTTGTTATATGCAGTGTTGACATAATCAACTACCCAATCCCGGAGATAATCAACCGAGTCCATAGCGGCAAAGGACTCGCTAAATCGGCCAGACAGGCCTTCGGCACCCGTACTTCCTACATGGGTTATACACGATGAAATAGTCTGCATCATCTCGAAAATAACCTGCTTGGCGTAGTCTATATCATAATCCCCGGCTTTAAGTTCCTCCAGAACAGAGCAAAACGCTTTTACAAGCTCGTTTGCATCCTGCACAGGTAAGAGTGGGAAATACTCGGGAGGAAGCACGCAAGGGTTCTCATGCCTTTTTACTACCTTGGCCCAATTTATAACCGAAGAATCTGGATAGAAGAAGCGATACTGCCCTGATATTTTTGCCTGATCAAAACTTTCTTTTAACATAGACAGCTTGGGGATTTCCCCACCTATTTGCAGCTTTAAAAGCATTGTGTTTGATATTTTACATATGTGCTCTTTGGCTTCTTTGGCACTGGCATCAGAAAATACAAGGGCTCCTACAGCCTTCTTATCCGAATACTCCCCGGCTATCGAGTACCAACCGTCACCGGAGGCGTTTAAGATATCTACTATACCTATCTTAGAGGCTTGGCGTTTGTCCAGTGGCATGCTATCCAATTCTTCATTGCTTAACTCCAGTACAAAGCATACGATGCGGCTATAACTCGTGTGAAGCGAAAACAACGCGAGCCTATTTTCAATTTCCTGATCGCTACGGAAGCTCCCGTTTAGCAGATAGATTAAAAAATTCTGTTTCATAACCGCAGCGTTAGACGCAAGGATATTCTGCAGGTCGGTGATGCGGAGGTTCATTTGATCCAGTACGCCTTCAATCACGTTATACTCGTCATGCTCATCCCGCATTTCTGTGCCAAAGACCTCGGCGGCCTTACGGCTAAGCCTTCGCACGGGTTTATAAAATAAACGCGAAAAGAAAACGGCAATATATATCCCCGCCAAAACAACAATAAGACTTATAGCTATAATATTAAAACGCAGTATAAAAAACGACTGATAAAAGTCCCGCAAAGAAATAATATTTACAATATACCAGTCTGTGTTGCCCACTATATGATGGGACAAGATATAGCTGTTGCCGTCTTGCCTAAATTGGTGATAACCATAAATATTGCCGCGGTTAATCCGTCCCTCTATATAATAAGAGGCCGGCGTAAAAACAATCTGCCGGTCAAGGCTTGAAAGGACAACTCCTGACGCATCCACTAAGTATACAGAGTTATAACCCGTGGCAAAATGGCTGGAGAATGTCTGATAGATTAGCTCTTCGTCAAAAGTGATAATAATCGTACTTAAAGCTCTTTCTAAAGGCAGGCCCATTGGGAAATTAACACTTATGTTAATAATATTTTGATGCGGGCTGCCCTCTATATTTGAAAGTGGGATAGAAAAATAGTTTAAGTGGTTCCCGGATAACGCGGTTTCGAGCCATGCGAAATCCCCCGCAAAGTCCCGGGTTTCAAATTCTTTATAACCAAATATAGATGAAATCATTGCGTTTTCTGTATGAAAAAAAACATGGATATCTAAACCAGAGTGTTTAAGCACCATGTTTTGTAAATACGTATAAAATTCGACTATGGCTACTTTGTCAGCCATCATTTCGCGGATAACACTAGGGGACGCGGCCCAGCCCCGCATAAGAGCTATTTCTAAAAAAATGGAATGCCCCGTAATAATTATATCGTTGTATATCTGCTCCGAGGCACTATGAAGGATGCGCTGGTCAAATTTTCTAATTTCGGAGTTAATTACTTGGCGCGAGTAATTAACCGCCACCGGTACGATAATGGCCGTTATCATTAGTACTACAAGCACATAAGAAAAAATCATCTGATAAAAATGCTTTTGTGATTTAATCTTGCTCAAGTATATCCATCCTTTGTAGCGGCAGCTGATACCGATTCCAAATTAAAACCTGTCTGACAGAGCGGCGGCTTGAAACGCGGAGTAAGCGTTTCAAGCGGTTTTGCCGCGATAGGCAGATAGGATTTTAATTGGAATCGGTATGAACTGCGACGGAAATATAATTTATTCGATTTACTATAAATTTCGTGTTGGATTTGCTAAATTACATTGTGCAACATACTAAGATGAATTAGATTATAATCATTATAATATGACATGCACTGCAGCAGAAAGGAAAATAATATGAAAACCTCATTATCCAAGCGGCAAAAGGAACTTATTAACGCCACCGTAGGCAAACTTGACGCAAGCTATGACGATAAGATGCAGCTTCTTGGCAGGAATATACCCTCGCGAGGCCTTGTACATGATGTACGCAGCAGCGCCTATTACGCACTTGGGCTTCTGGCCCGTGGGGATGCCGGCGACGCGGAAATTGCCGAAAAAGTCATAAACAGAGTATTGGATGAACAGCTCCTTTTCCCCGGCGAAATCTTTCACGCAACTTTTAAACGCGCGCCCCAAGAGCCTACTCCCCCTATCGGCAGTTTCCCATGGAAGCGGATTTCAAATGACGCCCGTCATTTTTTTGATGTCTACATGGAAAGAACTACAAACGCTTTTTTGCAAAGTCTTGTAAAAGACGGCATGCCCCAAGACGAAGTGCTTGCTATGGAAAAAAAACTGGAGGAAGCACATACCAGCCACTTCCCTGAAGTATGGCGCACATATGACCCCAATTGGCGCGAATTTATCGGCAGTACCTTTGCGATTATCCTAGATTTGTACGAGGATAATCTTAGCGAAGCAACCGTAAAACGGCTAGAAGCCTCTATGCACGAAACGGTCAACGCCTCCATTGAGCGCCGCCTGGCGGATATGTATCCCATGAATACCAATGTCGAGCTTATGCACATCATTTTATGCGATTATGTCGGTTTTAGGTTTGACGACCGGCGTGTAAAGGATCATGCTGATTTCTACGCTACAGACCTGTACAAGCGCTATATGGAGTTTAATACAGTTGCGGAGTTTAATTCTCCCACATACTACGGCGTTGACCTGTGTGCCCTGGCCCAGTGGCGCTGCTGCGGCAAGTCTAAAACCGTCCAGGATATTGGCGTACGCCTCGAGGCCAGCTTGTGGCGGGACATGGCACAGTTTTATAACGCGCACTTACGTAACCTGGCGGGACCTTTTACCCGCAACCACGAGATGAACCCCGGGCGGCACACCGCACTATTTGCGCTAATGCATCTAGGGCTTGTCGAACACGAAACCGAAGCGGTAAAAACCACCGAAGATGTCCACAATATAACAATGGCCATTTGCGGCGTAAAAATCCCCGATAATGTTAAAGATAGCTTCATACATTTTACCGGCGAGCGGCAGATAACGAAACATTTCCGCGAGCTTATCGAGCGCGGAGACCCGGAATACAACAATCCTTTGTGTACCGCAACCGCTTGGATAGAAAAAGACCTAATGCTAGGCGGCCTTAGTGGCAGCAAAAACGTAAGCGGGCAAATCCACCCCGCGACGGTTTACTGGAAAGCATCAAGCGGCACCATGTCTATACGCCTGCTAAGACGTGAGCCCGGCAACGATTTCGGGAAAGGCAATCGCGCTGTACATTACGACGCAAGAGCCGAAAAAGGCAAGCTGGATATCGACGTTGCCATTGACATAGAGCGCGGCATGGAGCTCTTTTTCCAAATCGAAAGCAATGGTAATATTGTATCCCCATCAATGATAAAACCGGGTGAGTGGCATCTGCCGGGAATTATTATTAAAATGGATACAAACGGCGGTACTCCAAACGTCTTAGAAACCGAGCGCGGGCTTGAGATTGTTTATCTTTCGAAATATGAAAACGAAAAAGTGCGCAATCTCTCCTTCAAGATGAAATTTGAACTTGCGAACGAATAAATTTTGTGAATCTTGCGTTTTCGCCTTAGCATGCTCATTTTGTTTTTCAAATCACCAGACTAAAAGAGTTGATGATTTGGTTGAAGGCGATCCGACCCAGTGTTTAAGCGACTTGCAAAATTATGTCTAATGCATGGAGGATGATATGACAAAGAAGATTATGGTTATTGGCGCTCACCCAGACGACCCCGAAGCTTGCGGCGGCACAACAGTAAAACTGGCTAGGGAGGGACATATTGTCCAATTTGTTTCTGTCACAAACGGCCAGTCCGGCCACCATGAAATGATGGGGCACAAGCTTGTAGCAACTCGCTATGACGAATCTCAGGAAGCCAAAAAACGGCTTGGTATTGATTCATATGTCATCCTGGACAACAACGACGCCTACTTAACCACCGATATACACGCCAGAGAATCTGTTATGCGTGCGATTCGGGGATTTGCCCCAGATATCATAATAACCCACCGCCCCAATGATTATCACCCAGACCACCGCAATACTTCACAGCTCGTACAAGATTGCTCGTACTTGGTAAGAGTGCCTAACTTCCTACCTGGCACACCAATACCTGCGGTTATGCCTGTGATTTTCTATATGTCCGATAATTTTATGAAACCGACACCGATAAACCCGGAAATCGTTGTGGATATCGACGATGTAGTCGATATAAAACTAAGTGCTTTCGACGCCCATACCAGCCAAGTATATGAATGGCTACCGTGGATTCACGGGCGTTTAGAGCAAGTCCCCAAGGACCCGGTAGCGCGTCTCGAATTTTTACGTACCGCCTACTATCCCCGCTGGGAAACAACCGCCAACCGCTTCAGGGATAAGCTGGTTGAAAAATACGGCGCGGAGAGAGGCAACGAAATAAAACATGCCGAAGCCTTTGAGGCTTGCGAATATGGCGGAGCCCACGATATAGAAGCTGAGAAAGAATTTTTTACGTTTAAGTAAGAAGCTAACAAAAGGGCTACCATGGTAGCCCTTTTTTAGGTCAAATTTATTCTTTTACAGCGCCCAAGGTGACCCCGGAAATAAAATACCGCTGCAACCAAGGATATACCAATAAAATAGGCACGGTAGAAAACATAACCGTAGCCGCCCGCAAGGACTCGTTAAGTCCAATAGGCGGCGCGCCAAAAGCACCCTCCAGATACTGCACGTCTATTGCCGTGACATTTTGGATTAGATTCCACAACAACAGCTGAATAGGCCAGTATTGCCGCGCGCCGGTCATAAATAACAGCGCGTCGGTAAAGCCATTCCAACGACCTACGGCATAAAACAATGCCAGCGTTGCCAAAACCGGCGTAGACAACGGCAAATAAATCTTAACCAGTATCTGAAACGGATTGGCACCCTCCATCTCAGCCGACTCTCGCAAGCTCACAGGGATATTGCGGAAAAAAGCCCGCATTATAATCACGTTAAAAACAGACAATGAACTGGGCAAAATGAGTACCAGCGGGTTGTTTAGCAGGCCAAGATTATTAATAAGCATAAAATTGGGTATCATACCCGCACTGAAGTACATAGTAAAAATCATCATTATCGTAAATGCGTTCCGCCCTTTAAGTTCATCATGCATAAGTGGGTATGCGGTGATGATGGTCATAAACATCGCAAACGCGGTAAACGTTACTGTTAGGATAGCGGTAAATATCAAAGACCGTGTGTACGCGGCATCTCTAAATATCAACTCGTAGGCTTCTAATGTAAAACCTACAGGCCTTAGAGCTACTTGCCTAGCTGCTAATGCGTGGGCGCTACTTAAGGAGCGCGCCAAAATATTAACCATTGGCAAGAAAGTAGCAGCTATCGCAAGCAGAAAAAATAAAACAAGAAGCCAGTCCGCGAATGTAGTTTTTCTATTTGAAGGCATAATGACTCTCCTTTATCGGTTAAAATAATCCACGTTCGCCTAGCCTCTTGGCTACAAAGTTAGCGCCAAACAACAACACAATGTTTACTACCGACTGGAATAGTCCAACCGCTGTAGCAAAGCTATGATCCCTGGATAAAATCCCTCGTTGGTACACAAAAGTGGAAAGAACCTCTGCGCGCTCTAATACAAGGGCGTTACGGAAAGCCCATGGGCGATCTAGCTCTATGCCTATCATGCCGCCAATATTTAGGATAAGAATAATTACAACAGTAGGCATAATACATGGTATCGTGATATTGATGATTTTTTTAAACCGACCGGCACCATCTACAGACGCCGCCTCGTAAAGCTCCTGATTTATACCGGCTATTGCAGCCAAGTATATGATAGTCCCCCATCCGGCACCTTTCCATATACCCGAGCCAATGTAAACCCTGACCCAGTTGGTAGTGTTGGTCAAAAAATGAATAGGACCAAAACCAAAACGGGCAAGCACGTCGTTAACCAGGCCCATATTACCGGCAAAAAGCTGCACTGCCATGCCGTAAACTACAATCCAGGATAAGAAATGCGGCATATACAATACAGTTTGAGTAAAACGCTTAAAAGGCCTAAATTTCAACTCGTTAAGCAAAAGCGCAAGTAAAATCGGCGCAGGGAAGCCAAGAATCAACTCCAAAATATTAAGATACAGCGTATTACGCACCGCTTCAAAGAAGCGTGGTTGCGAAAACACATTCCTAAAATGCGCAAGACCAACAAACTCTGCCTCAAATACAGGCGTAAAGATATTAAAATCCGAGAACGCCATCCAGATATAGGCCATTGGCACATAGCGGAACAAGACAAAAAACGCTGTAGGTAGTACAAGCATAAGATACAGCATCCAAGTGCGGTTTAAATACGCCAAACCCTTTTGGACTCTGGTACGCGACGCCGGCTTCTTACCGGCTATAGCCCCTGGTGTTGCAGTCATTTCATCCCTCCAAAGACATCGTCCGCAAACAGATTATGTTGTAAAAAAGGCTGCCGCGATTCATACCCGGCAGCCTTTAAAATTATTCGTTACACAGCCACTTGTTATTATAGCAAATTAATTCGAAATCGGTCTCGCCTGTCGCCGATTTTGCGTTGAAGCGTTCGCAAATTCGGCTCGGGCGAAGACCGTTTCTCATTTAATTTGCTTTATCTGCCTTGTGCGCGCAGGTAGCCTTCATAACGCTCGTCCATAGCTCTTTGGCCACCGGCGTTAAGATAGTTTTGTACTAGTCTATCCCAAGTTTCGTCAAATTGGTCTACAGGCGCGGTAATTGACACGGCTAAGATTTCGGAGTTCATTTCTCTAAATACCGCCGTATTTGCGGATTCGAAATCAAGCCCGCCTGGTACGATAACAACAGGGAAGGGCCTGCCGTTTGCCAGGGCCATATTTATAGACTCGACTACAATATCCGAGTCAACACCTTGGAATCTTGCGGCCATCTCGCGGCTGTTAAGGTCAGGGCTGCCTAAGTCAAGACCATTTATGATAGGTGTCAGATCCAGGTTTTGCCCTGAGTTCATGTGAAACTCGCCTTCAAGGTCGATTGTGACAGGCAAGCCGTCAATCCATTCATGGGTTATGCCTTCCGGCCCAAGCTGGATAAACAAGCGGTTATCTAAAGTAGCCATCCACTCCAGATAGCGGAATACGTTTAACGCGCTTGGCGCGGTTGCGGCAACAAACATACCTGTACCGGCAGAGTCATAGATAAACTTTTGGGTAAGGCCGGTTTCCGGGTTGCGGAATGGATCAATTGCTCTAAATTGCGCGTCCGGATGTATTTCTTGTAAGTCTGGCTGCATGTTCCACGCGCCAGGCCAGTTGTACATCCAAGAGCCCAGTACGCCGATCCTCGCAAGATTATCGGGGATCTCATTGTCTGAGTAAAGGATAAAATCAGGGTCAAGCAGCCCTTCGTTAAACATCATGTTAAGAACCCGCGCGCCTTCTTTAATACCCGGGATAAGAACAGGACGGTCGGCAACATTGTACATAAACAGTTGCTGCTCGGTCAGGTTAGGGTCGATAAAGGAGTTAAGCAGGTTGCCAGCGCGCCATTGGATGTTTTGTGACATCGTAAATGGGATGATTTGCGCGCCTTCTGGGCGGTTTGGCAAATCGTCGGCGTTATCGCGGAAAGCCCTTAGCGCGTCCAACCATTCGTCTGTTGTGGTGGGCAGTGGTAAACCTAAGTGGTTAAGCCAGTCATAACGGATATAAGTATTGTGACGGGCTTGGCTTACACGGCGCTGATGGATAGAAAAGATTTCCCCAGTTTGCGGGTCTTCGTTTCTCCAGAGCAAGTAATCTGTCCATGCTTCGAGGTTTGGCCACTCATGCAAATGATCATTCAAATATGGGGCAATGTTTACAATACCGCCTTGGCGGCCAAAGGTGGCTATCATACCGCGGTCAGATGAAAACCCTAAATCCGTCATATTGCCTGCGGCAAACATATTGGATATAGCTTCGTCTGCTGACCAGCGGGGGACAGGCACAAAGGTTACGTCCAGGTTAAGCTCTCTTAAAACTTCTTCCCTTATCCAATCGGTATAGAAGTTGTCTTCTGCCGGGGTCAACCCAGCGCGGTCATGAACCATAACCGATAAAGGCTCAGGTGCTACATCTGCCGGGGGTGCTTCCGGCGCGGGGGTAGCGGCAGGTGCTACTGTAGCGACCGGGTCTGCCGCCACTTGCGGCGCATCCGCTTGCCTGCACCCTGCAAAAAGAATTGCAGAAAGCACCACAAGGGATACTAGTTGAATGATTCTTTTCATGTAAATCCTCCTTAATACTTATGAGGGCTCCGCGCTCTTACGCGGCACTTTACATTGCCCTTTATGTTGATATTATTACGCGCCCGATTCTATATAAATCGGGTTAGCAATAGCCAGGTTTGCCGGGCCGCCATAAGCGGCTACAACTACAAAATCTTTTAGCTGAAGGTTTACGTTTATGCTGGTACTAAAGTTATAAAATTCGCCATCCTTGGAACAGGGTTTTACTGCATGGGCCTGCTCCCCGGCCATCGTGTAAACTACTATGGTTTCCAATTCTTTTTTGGCTAATAGCTCAATATTTAAGCTTATGCTGCCTTCGGATGCTGATACCGTTTCGCCCGGATATTTCCTATCAATTGAGGGAACAAGTATCGGCCCGTTGGTAAGGACGTTATGTCCTTTTTTAAGGGACTCAAGTATATTGGCTTCGGACGGCTCTCCATCCACAAAAGTCATATTGGCAACACTACCGGTTCCAAAAGCATGCTCGTTCCATTCTTCAAAGGCTGGGATAAGCAGCTCGCGTGCACCTTTTAGCACAAGTGCTGCTTGATTTAGTGAATCAGGGATAACAATTTTATTTAAGCCTTCACATAAACGACTAAGTTCCGTGGTTAGGGCATTATAGTCATTAGCTATAATCCTATGAGTATCTGACCCACATACAGCTGTTAATCGCAGACCCTTGCGCAACAAAGACAGCCATAGCCTAAAAGCATGGTCATTGGGCAAACCCTTTATAAAGGGCAGGTGGCCGTTCCATATTTCAAATGTATCAAAAATATCGACTATATCAAGGAAATTAGGCGGGAAGGCAATGGCTTTTTGGGGCGCACATGGGTGATTTAGTTGTGCTATGCCCCCTGTAGATTTTATTTCGGTAGTTATACGTATAAATTCATTTTTTAGATATTCGTCTGTGCGCTCGTCGGCCTCTGGTATCCGGAAAATTACATCTGTCTTAGCACCATGGGCCGCTACATGCCCGCAAGAGGTCGAAATTTCTTTGGACACAATCGTGGTAAACCTGTTGTCGCTCATGGCTCGCCATTCATCATGGTTAAGAGTATTGTGATGGTCGCTAAGTGCGCCATAATCGAGGCCGCCGGCCATCATGGCTATCTTTACATCTTGGGTCGAGTCGGTTACATCATCTGTACCGCCATAGCTGGGGCTGCTGTATACAGAATGATGATGAAGCTCACCAACGTAAATGCCTTTGCTTTTTAAGTCGACCAACAATGGCATATTAACGCTTACATCCAATGTTTCATCTGCTTTGGCGTCAACCAGCGCATAAGATACCCCATATGTGATGCCTTTATCAATTTTGAGTAAGTACTTTCGCCCAGCAGGTAACGGGAATAGCCCTTCACCGCTTTCGTCTGTCTGGAAGCGTATAAAATCGACAACCCCGTCCGGTGTTACTTCATAGGTGTCGCCAATTGCACGGTAATTGGTAAAGGCCTTCACCTGAGCAGGAGCAGGACGACCGTCCGCATAGGTCATAAGCTTGATATAGGCCGTACTTTGGTTAGAGTCACATGGCTCTGATGCCGGCACCAAACCGTATAGCGTAATTAGATCAGTAACCACTTTACTCGTAGGCTCAGTTATTTGGCAGCCTAGCATTTTTGTCAGCTCTACAACATATTTAAGAATATCTCTGTTCATACTTACCACCTCGCCATGATAACAATTGCCCGTTATTTTTGATAATATTTAATCGCAGTATAATCACCAGTTCATCACATGTCAATTTTATGCCATTCCATTACTTCCAAAAATCATCACATGCTGCTTCACTATTTCCTTGGCTGCGTTTGTAGCCATGTCTTGGAAGGCGTAGTAGTCACCTCCACCAACTTTTGTGTTTTCGGAAAAAAACTTCCTTGCTTCCAGCATAACATTGTGTACAGTGGCAGTAGCTATATTAATCTTGCTTATACCCATAGCAATGCACTTTTTAAAATCATCATCACTAATACCCGAGCCCCCATGCAGTACAAGAGGTGTAGAAACTCTATCATATATATCCCTCAAACGAGAAAAATCCAAATTTACCGGGGCACTTGCGCTGTAAAAACCATGCCTAGTACCAATAGCCACCGCCAAAGCGTCAACCCCGGTTGCCTCCGCAAACTCTTCGGCCTCGTTTATGTTGGTATAAACCTCTGTGAAATTAATCGTATCTTCCTCGTTATTTCCTAAGCACCCTATCTCACCTTCGCAGTCTACATTGTTTGCATGGGCCTCGCGGCAGGCCTGGGCCGTAAGTTTGATATTATCTTTTAAAGGCAGGTGGGACGCATCCATCATAACAGACGAGAATCCCAGTCTAATGGCTTTATTTATAATACCCATGCTTTTGCCATGATCCAAATGGACAGCAACAGGCACACTTGCGTTTTTAGCGGCATTAACCATTAGTGGGCCTATATATTCCAAGGGCACATGCTTAAGCCTTGGCTCGGCTATTTGTAGAATAATTGGTGACCGCATCTCCTCAGCGGCAAGCACCGTACCGTAAACTGTCTCCATATTTATTACGCTAAATGCCCCTACGGCATATTTTTTTGTATCGGCTTTTTTTAGTAGCGATTTCATAGAACAAAGCGGCATGTTATATCCTCTCTCAATAAGGTGGCTTGTGTTTGTGATTTTTTAGACAAACACAAACGCCGGTCATGAAGGTGGCCCATACTGGCAGGCCCTAATATAATAGTTTTACACCCTTTTCGTTAAGCAGGCGTACATATTTTTCAGGGGGGCGCCTGTCTGTTATCACACCGGTTACATCGTGCAGCCCGGCAAATGTCTTCAGCGACACAACCCCCCATTTAGCGTAATCAATCATTACATAGCTTTCGCGGCATCTTGCGACGGCTTCTTTTTTTATATTTGACTCAGCTATTGCCGAATTAGAAAAACCATAATCAATTGATGCCCCCGTTGCGGCAATAAAAGCCTTAGAAATATTATAATTACTGAAGGCGCGGACAGCGCTATCCCCAACAAATGAATTTGTAAGCCTGGAAAATTCCCCACCCAGGACGATTATATTTAAGCTGTCGCGGCATCTGCACTCTTCAATTACATTAAAACTGTTGGTGGCTATATTTAGCGGCTCATCATTTACATACTTGATTAAATTTAAGGTAGTCGTCCCCGAGTCTATAAATACCGAGTCACCGGCTCTTATTATCGACGCCGCAATCTTGCCTATATGTTCTTTTTCCTGTACATTGCGTACATTGCGCTGGATATATGGGAGTGTTGGGGCAATATTTTTTTCGATATATCTTACTCCGCCATAAACTTTTTCTATTACCCCGGCTTTTTGAAGCTCGTCTACATCCCGCCTTATAGTTACCATAGACATTTTGAAATTGTTGCATAAGTCGCTCATGCTGCATATTCCACTTTCTTTTAAATAAGCTTCCATCTGTTTTAAACGTTCACTTTTCATGCCCGGTAGCGCCTCCGAAATATCGTCTTTTATGCTTTACAAATATTAGTTTTTCGTGGTAACATCTTACCACAGCCTAATCAAAAGTTTATCATATGTCAATAGTATTACAGATAAGTTTATCAACAAAGGAGGCAGGGATTTTTATATGGGATGTTTAAATTTTGACGCATCCAGGGACTTAGACATTATCCCTATAGGGCGCGTGGCCATTGATTTTAACCCGGTAGATAACAACAGGCCCCTTGAAGAAAGCCGGGTTTTTAACAAGTATGTAGGCGGCTCTCCGGCAAATATTGCGGTGGGTATGGCTAAACTCGGGAAGAAGGCTGGGTTTATAGCCAAGGTATCTAATGACCAGTTCGGGCGCTTCGTTGTAGGCTTTTTTAACAATTGCGGTATCGACACATCTAATATATGTTTTGCTAAAAACGGTGAGTCCTTGGGCCTTACTTTTACCGAAATGAAAAGCCCAACAGAAAGCAGCATTCTTATGTACCGTACAGGTGCCGCGGATCTTGAGCTTACCGCCGATGATGTAAACGAGGATTATATAAAAAGGGCAAAGATACTCCTTGTATCCGGCACAGCCCTTGCGAAATCTCCTTCAAGGGAAGCGGTTTTTACGGCAATTGAGTATGCACAAAAACATGGCGTGAAAATTGTTTTTGATGTGGATTTTAGGAATTATACATGGAAAGACGCCAATGAAACCGCCGTATACTATGCCATTGCCGGTAAAGCAAGCGACATTATCATAGGCTCCCGTGAAGAGTTTACCCTTATGGAGGGGCTTATATGCCCAGGCAATACCTGCGATATTAAAACAGCGGAAATATGGCATAAACATGGAAATGAGATTGTTGTTGTTAAACATGGTAAATTGGGGGCGTCGGTTTATACCAAGGATGGTGGGTGTAACTCTGTTAAGCCCTTCCCAACCGATGTAATGAAGTCCTTTGGAGGCGGGGACGGGTTTGCGTCGGCTTTTTTATTTTCGCTACTGGAAGGTCGCGACATAGCAAAGGCTCTTGAATTTGCGTCGGCTTCCGCTTCCATGCTGGTATCGGCCCATAGTTGCGCAGAGGCAATGCCTACCGCTTCCGAAATTGAGGCATTTATCGCAGAGAAAAAATCTGTTTATGGTGAGGATGTGGTTTTAGTATGAACAAAAACAAAATCAAGCTGGGCATAGCGCCGATAGCCTGGACAAACGATGATTTGCCGGAGCTTGGCGGCGAAAACACCTTCGAGCAGTGCATAAGCGAAATGGCGCTGGCAGGCTTTAGCGGATGCGAGGTAGGAAACAAATACCCTAAAGACCCGGAAGTATTACATCGTTACTTGAAGCCTAGAGGACTGACTATATGCAATGCGTGGTATTCCACGTTTTTTGCGGATGGCAGACCTGACGAGACCTTCGAGGGTTTTATCCGCCATAGGGATTTCTTGCACGCAATGGGAGCCCGGGTTATAGGCTGCTCGGAGCAGAGCTTTAGCATACAGGGCAAAAACACACCTGTATTTGGCGTAAAGCCTGTTTTTACAGATGACCAATGGAATAAAATCTTTGAAGGATATAATAAACTGGCAGAGTTAGCCGCAGAAAAAGGCATGAAAGTATGCCTACATCATCATATGGGGACCGGAGTACAAACCCCTGAGGAAATTGACCGCTTTATGGGAGGCGTTGCAAATGATGTCTTCCTCCTTTTTGACACGGGACATATATATTTTTCCGAAGGCAACCAGGATGCAGTTGATGCCGTTATCGAGAAATATGTAGCTCGCGTGGTGCATGTACATTTAAAGGATGTGCGTCCCGCCATCCTCAAAGAAGTAAAGGAGCAAGGGCTATCTTTTTTACAGGCCGTCAAGCTTGGGGCCTTTACCGTCCCAGGAGATGGTATCATAGATTTTGACCGCACCATAAGCGTATTGGACAAGACCGGCTACGAAGGCTGGCTTGTTGTAGAGGCAGAGCAAGACCCTGCAAAGGCCAACCCCTTTGAGTACGCACTTAAAGCACGGCAATTTATCCGCGAAAAAGCGGGAATATAGCGGCGCTGCCGCACTAAGGATGTGGATGTTATGTTAAAACTGGGAATAATCGGGGCCGGGCGTATAGGGCGCGTACATTGCGAAAGCATAATTAATCACGTGCCAGTGGCTACGGTACAGGCCATTGCCGACCCATTGCTAAACGACGATATAAGAAGTTTCGCAAAAAAAATGCGGGTGCCGGATGTATATGTCGACTATAAAAAAATTATTGATGACCCACAAATTGACGCCGTACTTATCTGCTCTTCTACAGATACCCATGCCCAAATCTCTATTGAGGCAGCAGCCGCGGGGAAGCATATTTTCTGCGAAAAACCTGTAGATGCAGATCTTAAGCGGATTGCGCAGGTAGCGGAAGCAGTTGAAAAAGCCGGCGTAAAGTTCCAGGTAGGCTTTAACCGCCGCTTTGATAATAATTTCAAGGCGATAAAAGATACCGTGTCCGCAGGCAAAGTTGGGGATGTCCATCTTGTGCGCATAACTTCCCGTGACCCAGCACCTCCGCCGGCAGAATATGTAGCGGTATCCGGCGGGATGTTTCTTGATATGACTATCCACGATTTTGACATGGTGCGCTATCTCACCGGCAGCGAGCCCATAGAGATTTACACAGCCGGGGCTGTTTTGGTTGACCCGGCTATCGGGGAAGCCGGGGATATAGACACGGCAATTATCACAATAAAAATGGCAAACGGCGCCATTGCCGCGATAGATAATTCACGCAAGGCAGCGTATGGCTATGACCAGCGCGCAGAGGTTTTTGGGTCTAAAGGCGCTGTGTCCGTCACAAATAACACCAACTCGACGGCTGTTTTTAGCGGCGAAGACGGAGTAGTCGCAGAAAAGCCGTTGTATTTCTTCCTAGAGCGGTATATGCAGAGTTTTTCGGACGAGATCAGCAGCTTTGTGGACGCGGTTGTTAACAACACGCCTGTGCCTGTAAATGTCCACGACGGCCTTGTACCGGTTAAGATGGCCCTTGCCGCAAAAAAATCTTTGGACGAAAACAGGCCTGTAAAAATAAGTGAGATTTGACGCGAATACGAGCCTGAAGGTTTTGATGATAACACTATTAGGGAGACTATAAATGAAAAAACTACAATACTTTGCAGGCGGGCAGTGGAAAGACTCCAGATCCGGTAACTACACGGAAATATACAACCCAAGTACCGGCGAGGTACAGGCCCAAGCTCCTGCCTGCACAAAAGAAGAAGTAACTGAAGCTATCGAAGCGGCGGCCGCGGCTTTCCCGGGATGGGCAAACACACCTGTAATGCAGCGGGTACAGGTTTTATACAAGCTTCGCAACCTATTAATAGAAAACCAGGATGAGCTGACAGAAATACTCGCAAAAGAAAACGGCAAAGCCTGGGGCGATGCCGTTGGAGACGTGCTTAAAGCCAAAGAAGGCACAGAGCATGCCATTTCCGCTGCCAACCTGATGCTGGGCGAAGGCATGATGGACGCCTCTAGCGGGGTTGACACTAATTTATACAGGGAACCCCTTGGCGTTTTTGTAGGGATAGTGCCCTTTAACTTCCCGGCAATGATACCTATGGGATGGATAGCGCCCATGTGTATAGCAACCGGAAACACTTTGATTATAAAAGCGTCTAAGCAAACGCCAATGACATGTATGCGCATTGCCGAACTGTATCAACAAGCGGGACTACCCGATGGCGTGCTTAATATCATAACCTGCGAAAGGAAAGAGGTGGCTGTTCTACTAAACCATCCCGAAGTAAAGGGTGTAAGTTTTGTAGGCTCAACTGAGGTTGGGCGGCATATATATACAACCGCCGCAGCAGCCGATAAGCGCGTCCAAGCACTTTGCGAAGCCAAAAACCATGCCCTTGTGCTAGAAGACGCCCCAATATCCCGCACAGCCGCGGGCATTATAAATGCGGCATTTGGTTGTGGGGGGCAGCGCTGCATGGCTCTCCCGGTTATAGTAGTGCAAGAAAGCATTGCGGATGAGCTTGTAAAAGAGATTATAGCAAAGGCTACAGCCCTTAAAATAGGCCCAGCCTACGATAAAAGCACAGATGTCGGGCCATTGGTAACGGCAGCCCACCGGGACAATGTAATAAGATGGATTGACACAGGTATAAAAGAAGGCGCAAAACTTGTACTGGACGGGCGTAATTGCAAAGTATCCGGTTATGACAACGGCTTTTATCTTGGGCCTACAATTTTAGACTATGTCACCCCAGAAATGACAGTGGGCCAACGCGAAATATTTGGCCCTGTACTTTGCATCAAACGGGTAAAAACCTTCGAAGAGGGCTTGGAACTGATGAATGACAGCCCCTTCGCGAACGGCTCCGTTATTTTTACGCAAAACGGATACTTTGCCCGGGAGTTTACCCGCCGCACCCATGGCGGCATGGTGGGGATTAATGTAGGCATACCTGTCCCTGTGGGGATGTTCCCGTTTTGCGGGCATAAGCAATCCTTCTTTGGGGATTTGCATACGCTGGGCAAGGATGGGTTGCGCTTTTTTACCCAAAGCAAGTGTGTGACCACGCGTTGGTTTGATGAAGAAGAATTGAAGCGCGAAAAAGTAGGGTCTTGGGACGGGACGATATAAACATAAGCGCTTAAATCGATTCTTTCTAACAGAGGCAACGGGAAATGCTTCCATGCATAAGAGGAGTTTAAACCTATGCTAGAAACCTTGCAAAACATAACCCCTGGCATAAATATATGTACAGAGGAAAACGGCAAATACGCCTTTACAAAGATGGATAGTACGCTGTTGGTTTTGCCCGCCGGGCAAGAAAAAGAACTCTATGACCAGACAAAGGAAACCGCACTCCTGCTTCTAACGGGAAATGTAGCGTTTGCCACAAAAAAAGGCATATATGAAGGCACGCGGGCATGCTTGTTTAACGAGCGCCCTTGCTGCTTGCATATCCCGGCAGGTACACAGGTCACGGTTTGTTCCCAGGGCCAAGACAGTGAGCTGCTTATACTAAAAACCACCAACAAAAATACCTTCCAAGAGAAGTTTTATACACCAGACATGGTAACAGAAAATCACTTTGGCACAGGGGTTTGGGAAGAAACAGCAAAGCGCCTTGTACGAGATATTTTTAACTATGAAAACGCACCCTGGTCTAACCTAGTCCTTGGGGAAATAGTAAACATGCCGGGCCGTTGGTCAAGCTACACGCCACACTGGCACCGCCAGCCGGAGATATATTTCTATAAGTTTAGCAAACCCCAAGGGTTTGGCGTATCCATTGTCGGCGACAGCGCACATATAGTAAGGCACAACAGCTTTGCCGCAATACCTGGGGGGCTGTGCCATCCGCAAGTAAGCGCACCAGGCTATACCATGTATTACACTTGGGCAATCCGCCATCTTGAAGGCGACCCCTGGAATGAACGTATTGTTGACCCGACACATGACTGGTTGAATGCACCGAACCCAACATAATACAAGCTGCCGGATAGCACAAATCACAGCCCCGAGGGAGGGAGCGTACGGAAGGCGCTGTTAAAGGGAGCGGTTGCTAAGCACCCGTAGCGCATTGGCGCGATGCCTTTCCGCGCCACCAGCGAAGGAAAGTGCGTGCATAGCGAGTCTTAACAGCGCCTTCCGTACGCTCCCTACCGAGGGGCGGAGCCTTGGCTAGCTACCACGCTTGGCATACGGTTTTGATCCTTTGTCGAAAGGTGATTTCCGGTTTTGGCCCTACTGGTAAAAGCGATCCAGCCCAGTATTTAAGCAGGTTTTTAAAGGAGACAAGCTGCTATGATAATGACAACAGCACAAGCGCTAGTAAAATTCCTTAATGCCCAGTATCTGGAGGTTGACGGGGATGTCGAGCCCTTTGTAGAAGGCGTATTTACTATATTCGGCCATGGAAACGTACTTGGGATAGGCCAGGCCCTAGAGCATGACCCAGGCCGCCTGAAAGTATACCAAGCACGCAACGAGCAAGGCATGGTACATGCGGCGGTAGCCTTTGCAAAACAAAAGCTGCGCAGGAAAATATTTGCCTGTACTTCATCTGTTGGGCCCGGCGCGGCCAATATGGTTACAGGTGCAGGCACGGCTACAGCCAATAATCTTCCGGTACTGCTTCTTCCGGGGGATGTATATGCCTCGCGTCAGCCCGACCCTGTGCTGCAGCAAATCGAGCAGGAGCATGACCTTTCTATTAGCACCAATGATGCCTTCCGTGCTGTAAGCAAGTATTTCGACCGGATAAACCGGCCAGAGCAACTCATGAGCGCTATGATATCCGCAATGCGTGTACTTACATCTTGGGGGGACACGGGGGCAGTTACGATAGCAATCCCACAAGATGTACAGGGCGAAAGTTATGACTATCCAGACGAGTTTTTCAAAAAGCGCATACACCGTCTGGAGCGTATAGCCCCAACCGAAGCTATGCTTAGTGACGCCATCAAGCTTATCAGCTCATCCAAAAAGCCGCTTATTATCTGTGGCGGCGGAGTGCGATACTCCGGCGCAGGGGCAGTGCTTGCGGTCTTTTGCGAAAAATTTAACATCCCGTTTGCGGAGACACAGGCCGGGAAAAGCGCCTTACCTTGGGATAACCGCTACAACATGGGCGGCCTTGGCGTAACCGGGGGCCTCGCGGCAAATCGGATGGCTAAAGACGCCGATCTGATTATCGGGATAGGTACGCGATATACCGATTTTACTACAGGTTCAAAATGGCTTTTCCAAAATCCCGGCTGCCGCTTTTTGAATATTAACCCAAGCCCATTCCATGCAGGCAAGCTGGATGGCGTAAGAATAACCGCCGATGCCAAAACCGCTCTAACGGCAATTGAAGCCCCCCTGAGTGCGGCCGGCTGGCGCACGGGCTACAAAGACGAATTTGACATAGCCAAACGTGAATGGACAAATGAAATCAACAGGCTCTTTGCTACCAACTCAAAAAGCACCGGTTTCAAACCGGAAGTTAGCGGCCATTTAGATGAAAAGCTGCCTGACTATACCCGCGCAATTGACGCGGCCCTTACTCAAACCGAGGTACTGGGCCGCTTGCAAGAACTGATGGATCCGGATGCGGTGGTCGTAGGCTCATCCGGCAGCTTGCCTGGCGATATGCAACGCATATGGCTGCCTAAGCAGGCCGAGACATACCACATGGAATACGGGTACTCCTGCATGGGTTACGAAATCTGCGGGGCACTAGGGGTAAAAATCGCCGAGCCCGGCCGTGAGGTTTACGCAATGGTAGGCGACGGCAGCTTTCTGATGCTGCATTCCGAGCTTATAACCAGTTTACAGATGGGGCATAAAATCGTAATCTTGCTATTTGATAACGCGGGCTTTGGATGCATTAATAATTTGCAGATGTCCAACGGTATGGGTAGCTTTAATACAGAGTTTAGATACGGCAATGCCCCCGACGGCGAGGTTATGTATATAGACTACGCAAAAGTAGCCGAAGGTTATGGGGCAAAAAGTTGGCGCGTTAAGACTTTAGACGAGCTTGACAGAGCCATAAAAGAAGCAAAAACCGAACCGTCATCTGTGCTGATAGATATAAAGGTTTTGCCAAAAACCATGACAGACGGCTACGAGGCCTGGTGGAATACAGGTACAGCCTCGGTTTCCCAAGGGCAAGCAGGGCAGGTAGCGTATGCCGAAGTAATTAAAAAGCGCGGCGAGGCTAAGAAGTATTAGAAGCTGTGTTCATAGGAGGCATGAACTAAACTATGAGCTATGCAAGTCTAGAGCACAGGATGGCAAAAAACTATATTGATATGTTCCCGCCATTCATCCCCGATAAAAACGCTCCAGCAAACATTCATGAGCAAGAGCAGTTTTATGACCTAATGAGAAACCTATACCAATTAGCTTATGACGAACCCTTGCTTTTTGTTGCTACATTAAACGAAGATGATGCCTATCCAAACAGGTTTAACAACTCATCCTATGACAAGCTCAAACTAAAGATAAACATGAAGAAGTTTTCCAAGGCCGTGGATGATTTGGTTAAAAAAATGTTTCTACTTGGCCAAGGTAGCGATGTAAGCTTGAACAAACGGCAGCAAATTATCCTGTCGCGGCTTAATATCGACAATTTCACTAATCTGCCTGCGGCATGGGTATGGATGTCAAAGAGAAAAGACGCAAACTTGCAGGCTTTTTCTCATTGCTTGTTTTATAAGGAGTATCATTATCTCTCTGATATTTACGCACAGTTGTTTGATGAAACCGCTTATAGAAAACTTGAAAACTGGATGCTTGCGAATGGATATAAGCGGTTCGACATCTACGACGTTACAGCAAGCGATTGCAACTTATCACTTACGATAGCAAACCCGAAATGGAGCACAAATCCGCCAAGCGGCGGATTTGAGTATAAAATCAAACATACTGGGATATCGGCACGGTTTAACCCTTATGTTACAGAGCCTCCGGTTCTTGGTTTATGCATACCAGGCGGCATGAAGCCTTACTTGCTATCCTTTGATGACATGGATAGCGAGCTTCAAGGGTTTGTTGTAAGGCGTACAAAAAAGTGCAATATGTGCAACTACTGTGTCCAAACAGATAAAACAGGCACACGGCCAATGGCATATATCCCGGTTATGTTTCAAGAAACAGAGTATAAGCTATGTACTTATTTTCCCGGTTATAACTATTGTTGGACACAGATTGACGATGACCTTGTAGAAAAATTAATAAAAATGCTATCGTTTATGGATCGGTTTGCGCCAATTGAGGCGGTGCTAACGTAGCTTGCCAATAAGGAAAGCAAGGAAGTACCAACGAAAAGTGGCGTAAAAATGGCGTACCAAGGCGGTGTTGAATCCTATGAACATAGCTTCTCATACCGGTACAACCGAAAAACGCTAATTATGCACATGCCATGACTTGCTCGCCGGCGCGATTCTTTCCCCGTACTCAATCATTTCCTTGATGTATTCATACTCTTTAAACTTAGGATTTTCAAATTGTATAGTCAATTGGGAACAGGCATTTTTAAACTCTTTGCCGAAAAACATCGTGTCTATTCCGCTTGTGCAGTCGTGACACTGACTACATATCTTCACGCACTCACGGACGGCCGCAACAAAATCATCGCCGTAATCACCAGCATATTCGCCATGAAACAACGTAAACTTCCACTTGCCCGGCTCAAGCTGAATCATACAAAGGTTATGCTCGCCATTGCTTACTTTCCAAGTCTTTGACCCGGCACGTTTAAGCTCATATTTGCCGTATAAGTAATCTACAAAATCATGCGCACACGCTTTTAATCTATAGTCAAGCATTTCATTGATGTCTGCCCTAAGCCCACGCTTTAATTCGGGCATATTGTCGATATCATACTTCCGCATTTCCGCTATCTTTTTGATATATGGCAGATTCTTAAGCGGGGGAATTTTGAAACAAAGAGTCGAACGACAAAGATTTTCATATTCCTTGCCCAAAATCAATCTGCTAAGCCCCGGATTCTCAAGGCAACCTTTATGCTTAGCACAACGGTTAATAGATGAATAAGCGAAATTAGCCAATGACTCGTCTACTTGTGCGCCGTTTTCTCCGCAATTCAAATCGAAGTTGGACGTATAAATTGTAAGATTTTTACTAAGCCAGAAAAAATAAATCATCTCGCCAGAGTATTTGAACCAATTATTATCGTCTGGGTCGGGGTAAATATCATTAGCCGCAAGATGTGATATGAGATCCAGCGTACTTGTCAGCGCGCTGCCGCTAAGTTTTTCTTTCACTTGGTTTTCGAATGCCATGATATTTTCTTTTGCGCACATAGTTTCCTCCGTATAAAATTAATAACTATACAATATAAGCAAAACCCCTTGAAGTCCAGCATTTAAGCCATTTTCAAGGGGTTTCATATCTCGCGCTTGGCAGGAATCGAACCTGCGACCTACCGCTTAGGAGGCGGTTGCTCTATCCCCTGAGCTACAAGCGCTTACAACAGGGCATGTATTTATGCCATAAAAACAAGCGATATCTAGTATAAATTAAAAACGCCGATTACACAACTATATCTTTGTGTTGCATGGTATGAATTGTTTTGCACAATTAACCGCATAATAACAGCCATACAAATAAAAGGACTGTTATTATGCAAACAAACAGCTGGAACTTAGAGCATACCTATACAAACCTTCCACAAAAATTTTTTAAGTACCAAAACCCGGAAGCGGCACCACAGCCCAAAATGGTTATTTTTAATAAAGACCTAGCCTGTGTTTTGGGGCTAGACACAGGCAGCCCATGTGAAAAGATTTTTTCGGGCTCAGAGTTGCCGCCAGGGGCCAGGCCTATATGCCAGGCCTATGCAGGGTATCAATTTGGTCATTTTGCTATGCTTGGCGATGGCAGAGCTGTTTTACTTGGGGAGCAGGTCACACCAAGCGGCGACAGGTTTGATATCCAACTTAAAGGCGCGGGGCCTACTCCATTTTCCCGCAGGGGTGACGGTTATGCCGCCCTTTTGCCTATGCTGCGGGAGTATATTATCAGCGAGGCAATGTTTAGCCTGGGCATTCCTACAACCCGGTCACTTGCGGTCGTGCTTACAGGCAGGCCGGTTGTCCGCGAGGAAATTTTGCCGGGTGCGGTTCTTACACGGGTAGCGGCAAGCCATATAAGGGTTGGGACATTCAATTATGTATCTGCCTATGGCACAGATGATGATACCCGCGCACTGGCTGATTATTGCATATGGCGGCATTTTCCTTGGCTCATTGAAGGCAAATCACAAGACCTATATGTTATGTTTTTTAGAGCAGTAGCCGAGCGTCAAGCGGCACTGATTGCAAGCTGGCAGCTGGCTGGTTTTATCCACGGCGTTATGAATACCGACAATATGTCTATTTGTGGCGAAACGATAGACTATGGCCCGTGCGCTTTTATGGACACTTATGACCCGGATACAGTTTTTAGCTCTATCGATACAGCAGGGCGCTATGCATACAAAAACCAGCCCGCAATTGGAGCATGGAATTTATCGCGATTTGCGGAGGCACTGCTGCCATTGTTCCACGAAAATAAAAATAAGGCGATAGAATTGGCCGAAAAAGAAATCGAAAACTATCGCGTAAGCTATGACAAAACCTGGCTATCCGGTATGCGGGCAAAGCTGGGGATTGTGAGCGAAAAAACTGAAGACACCGCCCTTATAACGGAAATATTGGACTTGATGCACAAACACAAATTAGATTTAACTAATACATTCCGCGCGCTTTCAAATACCTGTAAGAAAACCAAGACGATAAAAGAAACAATGGATTTAGCCAATAAGAGCGATGCAATATTACCAAAAACACTGGATTTTACTGCGTGGCAACATAAATGGCAGGCCAGACTGGGGCAAGACGGCCATAACAACGCACAGGCCATTATGAACAAACACAACCCTGCCATAATCCCAAGAAACTACCGCGTAGAAGAAGCCCTCGCTGCCGCGGGCCAGAGTAATTTTGCTATTATGCACGATTTGCTTGCAGCTCTTCGTGAACCTTATGAAGAGCATGATATGTATTGGCTGCCACCGGGGCCAGTTAGCTGTGGTTATAAAACATTTTGCGGGACGTAGATTTAGACGTTTAGCAGAAAACCAAGCTAAACCTCTACCGCTAACTGAGCCGTTATGTTTGCATCTATTTCTTCCTGCAATGTTAGCTGCTCCATCTCACTGCCACTATTAGCAAGCAACTCTTGTACATTTTTAAGCCCATAGTGCAGCAAAAACTCATCGCTGGTTCCAAATAATATCGGCCGTCCCGGGGCATCCAGGCGGCCTTTTTCTGTTATTAAGCCGTACTCCATCAGCTTATTTACGGCATGGTCGGCGTTTACACCACGGATATCTTCGATTATGGCCTTAGTCACAGGTTGCTTATAGGCGATAATTGCCAAGGTTTCCAATAAAGTCTGAGTAAGAGCACGGCGCGGCTTAAGCTTTAGCAAGCGCTCTATTGCAGCGTAGTAAATCGGATTAGTACATAGGCGGTATGTATCATCTATTTCCTGCAATTGAATGCCAGATTGGTCTTTGGCGTAGGCTTCCGCCATACGGGCCAACAGGTTACGGGTTAGGGGGATATCGCAGCCAAGCGCCTCGGCCAGGCTTGTAAGCGGCACACTATCTGGGCTTGCAAACAGCATTGCTTCCAGGGTCTTTTCTTTGTCTGTGGAATGGATGGTCATACATACTCCTTTTATGCGCTCTCGCAATATACATCATCGAAGGCTGCGTTCTGCTGGGCTTTTACCATCCCACGGCGCACCATTTCTAGCAGTGCCAGAAATGTAACAACCATCTCGATGCGGGTGCGGCAATATTCAAACAAAACTGAAAGCTGCACGCGCCCGCTTTCTGATATGCGTTTGTGGATATATGCGATTTTTTCTGGCACGGTAAAACGCTCCCTGGGCATATCGCCAAAGCCGGCGCGGATTGGGTCACGTCGGGCGGCACGGCGGCTCATTACATCGGCAAAAATATCCCAAATCCGCGACAATTCTACCCCTTCCATGACAGGGGTTTGACTGTCTATGTCAGCGGAAATTGTTGTAAGCAGTTCTGGGTCGCCACCGCCGGTTATACGCAGGCCGGGTGGGGCAAGGCGCGTAAGTTCTGCGGCAAGAACTTGGGCTTCCTGGTAAGCCAGCAGTTTTTGTACAAGGGCCTCCCGTGGATCCTCTTCTTCAATTTCACTTTCGGGCTTGGGCTTTGGCAGCAACATCCTTGACTTAATTTCCAATAATGTTGCCGCCATCAGTACAAATTCGCTCATTTGATCCATATCATATGTGGCATCATCACGAATTTCGCTTACGGCTTCTAGGTACTGGGCGGTTAGCTCCGCTATTGGTATATCATAAATGTCAATTTCATTCCGCTGGATAAGCCTAAGAAGCAAGTCCAGCGGGCCTTCATAGGCTGCCAGCTTTACTTCCATTATATAAACAACCCCCAGGCCCTAACAGAAATCCAGTTGGATATGGGCAGCAGCATATTGGGTATAATCCCAAAGGCTAGCAGCAAAATAAGAATGATTTGCATGGGTTTTTCGTAATGGTTAAAGCGGGCGATATTGTCTGGGCTACTAAAGGTAATCAGCAACTTATTGGCCGCCAATGGGTACACAGGGATAAGATTAAACAGCGCCAAGTTGATATTAACAAACGCGAAATGGGCCAGTATAAAGATACCTACTTGATACAGTTCGGGCAAAAAAAACGGGAAATAAATCAGAAAAGCAAATTCACTAAAAGTCACAGACCCATATATCCGGGTTATAATCACGCCTACACCCGCTATAGCAGCAACTCCAAGCAACAGATTAGCCAACACTGGTATCATGTATGTGAGTATAATATCTCGCTGCCGGTTCTTATAATGAAGCGCGGTTGTAGGTACAGGCCTGCCCCATCCAAAACCAAACAGCAGCACAAACATAAAGCCAATAGGCTCAAAGTATCTTAAAGGGTTGGCCGTCAGGTAGCCATGTCTTCTTGGAGCAGGGTCGCCTAAAGCGGTGCTTACCAGGGCCTTAACCCACTCGTGTATAACCGGAGCCAAAAAGGCAGCCGGCAGCATGTACAGGTATCTCATTTATGCCTCTCTTCATCCTCGTACTTGAGCATTTAACTTCTTTTGCAGATTATCCACTATTCCACGCATCGATTTTTGCGCTTCCTTGTCGGTAAGGGTGCGGTCTTTGGCCCTAAACTTAAGGCTATATGCCATGGATTTATGTCCCGCCTCTATTTGCGGGCCTTGGTACACATCAAAAAGCTTGACCTCTGTTAGTAGCTGACCGCCCCTTTCGCGGATTGCGGCCTCTACCTCTGCAGATGTTACAGCCTCCGGCACAATCATAGCAAGGTCGCGAGTCATTGCCGGGAAAACCGACGGCGGAGTAAAGCTTGCGCGTTGCGCGGCAAACTTATCCAACGTTTCCAGACATAGTACGGCAATATAAGCGGTTGTACCGATATGATAGTTTTCGCAAACCTGTGGATGAAGTTCGGCCAAGTAGCCTAAAGGCACCGGCGGAGTTGTTTGCCCTCTAGCAGGCAAAGCCTGAATAAGTGCCGTTCTGCCCGTGTGGGTATATGGGTACTGATGGCGCGCAAAACCGATATTTGTGATGTTGAGATTAGCCAGCAACTCCTCCACATCGCCTTTGATGGACAGGAAGCCCATGTCTGGGCCATATGCGGCCAAAGTCAGGAATACAGGCTCATAGGGCAGCCCGTTGGGGTTGTCATCGGTGACGTGGTAGGTCTTGGATATCTCAAATAAATATGCGGACTCGTTACTGTTATTAAAATTGCGCCCGAGGCTTTCCAACAGGCCGTTAATGGTAAGGGAGCGCATTATGCCCATGTCTTCGCCTAAAGGGTTTTTGATGACTATGGCGTTGCGGTCTTGATGGTCTTTGGGCAGCAACAACTTATCAAAGGCCTTTACGCTTTCGAAGGGGAAGGTCTTGGCTTCGTAATAGCCCAAAGCAGCAATGGTTTGGCGAGCCTTAGCAATAAGACGGCGGGCCGGGCCATAGCTTACAGAAGTCAGCGCCTTGGGGGTAGTTCCGCTTTTGTACTGCGCTACCGCAGCGTTAAACTCGGCTTCGGACTGGGGCGCGGCTATGACTTGGTCGCCGCTCATCCACTGCACATACTTTGATGGTATGCGATTAAGCCCGTAGAAACGGCCAACTTCCTCAGCCAAATCTGCTTCGGCGGTTATGTCCGCCCGGCTGGTTGGGATTGTGGCAGTGTATTTGCCGTCTTTTGCGGCTGTTTCTATGCCGACACGGCGCAGATAATTGCATACTTCTTTTGTTGGCAGTTCGGATTCCAAGAGTCCTAGTAGTTGGTTTATTTTGCTTGGCACAAAGCTGATGGTCTGGGCCGTACGCGGGCGCGGGTAGGCGTCTGCCATGCCTGAGACGACTTTTCCGCAGCCAAGTTCTTCTACCAGTTGCATGGCCCTGTTTGCGCAAATAAGCGCTAAGTTAGGGTCAAGGCCCTTTTCGTAACGGCCAGAGGCGTCTGTGCGCATACCTAGCCGGCGGGCACTTATACGGATATTTGCAGAGTCAAAATTGGCGGACTCAAACAGTATCGTCGTAGTATCGTCTGTAATGCGGGAATTTTCGCCGCCCATAATACCGGCTATGCCTATGGGTTTTTCATGGTCTGCTATCAGCAGAGTTGTCTCGGAAAGCTTTCGCTCTTCTCCGTCTAAAGTAGTAAATTTTTCGCTGGCCATAGCTGTGCGCACAATTACTCCATGCTTGCCGTCTTTTTTGGCTACAGCGCTTATATCAAAGGCATGTAGCGGCTGGCCATATTCCAGCATTACGTAGTTGGTGATATCTACAATATTGTTGATTGGCCTAAGCCCGGCAAGGGCAAGCCTGCGGCGCATCCACTTAGGTGACGGGCCGACACGTACATCTGTTATGACACGAGCTATATACCTAGTACAAAGCTCTGGATTGCAGATTTCTACCGTTACATAATCCGATGCTTGGCCTGGAGCTTCTTCTTTTAGCTTAACTTCAGGGATTGCTAAGGGCAGACCATATAGTGCGGCAGCTTCCTTTGCCACGCCAAATACGGCGTTGGTATCCGGCCTGTTGGATAAGATATCAAACTCGATAATTTCGTCTGCCAAGCCCAGAAAAGGCTTTGCATCTGTGCCCAAAGGGTGTAGTGTGTCAAATACATAGATGCCGCCGTCCGGCGCTTCGGGATAGTCTTCACGGGTATAGCCCAGCTCCTCTATAGAAACCAGCATACCATTAGATTCGACCCCGCGCATCTTGGATTTTTTGATTTTAAGGCCATTCGCGAGGTTTGCGCCGTTTATGGCAACAGGTACGCAATCACCAATCTTAAGATTGTCGGCACCCGTGACTATTTGCAATACTTCGCTGCCTATATCGGTTTGGGTTACCCATAGCCTGTCCGCGTCTGGGTGCCTTTCCAGGGAGACAATTTTGCCAATTACTACGCCGGTTATTTCCGCGTCCGGCTGGGTTATGCCTTCTACTGCCAAGCCTATATTGGTTATTTTTTCGGCGAAATCCTTTGTTGTATCTTTTATTGGGGTAATGGCTTTTAGCCAGGAAATGGGGATATTCATGGGGTTTTTGCACCTTTCTGGTTTTGACACTTTGGGGAAAAGCGATCGTTCGATTTTTGCAATATTTCAGTGTTTATCTTCTTGTTTTGAGTACATTTTTTTATTTTTAGCTTTGCGGGCATACCTTTTTTACTAAAACTGTCCTAGGAACTGCATATCATTTTCAAAGTACAGCCGTGGATCTGCAATGCCGTAAAGGGCGGATGTTATCCTATCTACTCCAAGCCCAAAGGCGTAGCCGCTATATACATCCGGGTCTATGCCGGACATTTTTAGCACATTGGGATGTACCATGCCACAGCCCCAAAGCTCCACCCAGCCGCTAGCTTTACAGACACGACAGCTTGCAACATTATTACCACCGCCGCACGCATAACATGTAATGTCCACCTCGGCACTGGGCTCTGTAAACGGGAAATAGCTGGGGCGCAAGCGTATCTGCGACTCGGGACCAAAAATATGCCTCACGATGAGTTCAAGCATACCCTTTAAATCACCAAAATTTATGCCCTTGTCTACAACAAGCCCTTCCATCTGGTGGAAGGCCGGTGTGTGCGTAGCGTCTATTTCGTCACGGCGGAATGTCATACCCGGCACTACTACCCTAATTGGGGGTTTCTGGCTTTCCATTGCCCGTACTTGCATAGGCGATGTATGGGTCCGCAGAAGCAAGCCGTCGTTGAAATAGAATGTGTCTACTTCATCTCTTGTTGGGTGGTTGTGGGGAGAATTGAGTGCGTCAAAATTATGATAAACCGTCTCTATATGAGGGCCTTCTAATATTGTAAAGCCTAGGCTTGTAAACAGGTCTTCAAGTTGGTTGTAAACCGTGTTAATGGGGTGTATGCGGCCTATTTTGCGCCTGTGGCCCGGCAGCGTTACATCTATAGACTCTGTGGCTAGGGCCGTGGCTTGCAGGTTTGCGGACATTTCGGCCTTGGCTTGGGTTATGGCCTGTGTAGCCCAGTCGCGTAGCTCGTTGGCGGCTTGTCCTGCTTGGCGGCGCTCTTCTGGAGGTAGTTCTCCCAGGGATTTTAATAGGTCGGTAATATTACCTTTGCGGCCCAATACGCTTACGCGCAGAGCTTCCAGCGCGGGTAGGTCTGTTGCCGCTTGCAAGGCGGCCTCTATTTGTGCGCGGGTTTGGGTTAGCTTTTCGGTCATAGGGTTGTCCTTTCTTTTGCGGTTGCTTCGTTTATTTGAAATATCATCAGTTTTATGATTCATTCTCTCGTAATTTTTTTGCCCAGTCTTTGATTTTATCAAGATTATAGCAAAAAAAAGCCAGGCGTTAAACACCCGGCTGTCATAAGTAATAGCGGCTTAATAGGCATCTCGCCTTCATGGCTAGCAAGACGATAGCCCATGCCCTTTTGTTGATGTGTAGGTTTTGACATTTTGGATAAAAGCGGTCTTTTGATTTTTGAGACTTTATGCGCGTGTTGATCTGTTTTTATAACTATACTCATCGTTTTACTCAAGCATACCTTTGACCACTTCCAAGCAAGCCATTACCTCCGCCTTAACATCCCGCGGCTCTGTGGCCCGCAAAGCACCCTCTACGCTTATCTTGCCATCATATCCCAATGTCTTCACCATCTGCACAAACCCGTCATATAGCGCCATATCATCCCCAGGCGATGGCACCGTACGTCCAACCGGATACGCTGTATGCAAGTGACCAAGAGCTTTTGGATATTTGTAAACATCATCGTAGTTTTGACCTTCGGCTGCAACATGATAGCTATCAATCATCGTGGATACATGGACAAGACCCTCTGTAAGGGCCACTGCCTCACCGTAGGAATTAATAATATTTGTCTCGCTTTTATTAAGCGGCTCAACCGATATTAATATTCCCGTCTTTTTTGCATAGGCGTCCATGGCTTCAACTACTTGGCGCAGGTTACCCCACACAGCCTCACGGCTTACGCCTTCGGGTATTTTCCTTGCGCCACCATTGCCAAACACCAGAGTTTCTACACCCAAACCTGCCGCAAAAGGCAGCATTTTCTCTAAGTACAGGTGTACCCCATCCATATCCATTTGCGGCCCCACTATCGTAAGCGCACCAGGGAAGAAAACATTGCATGCCTTACATGGGATTGCGCCCAAAGCCTCTTTTAATTTAGCAACTTCAGCAGTTGACATCTCCCATAGCTTAAATAGCGGCAGCTCAACATAATCAAACCCAGCTTCCGCCACCGCGTCAAAAGTTGCCCGTGCTATGGCGTCGTCCTGTAAAAAATTAACACCTAAACAATAACCGTATTGCATATCCTGCTCCTTTCATTTGAATGGGGGCTCTGCCCCTTCAATTGGAAATAGCTTCTAAACTCGTCAAGCCTTAAGTATACATAGAACAGTACACAACCATTATAATCGGAGGTAGCGCATGAAAACAAGAAGATTTATGATGCTCACAGCCATTTTTATGGCATTTACATTAATTACAGCCTGCGGCACAGGCGGCGGGCTAAGAGGTCCGGCAGATGCCGCCGAAATATCTGCTTTTGAGCAGATACAGCGTATGCTGTTCGAGTTGCATTCTTATAGAGCTATTGCTACGGTGGAGTATCGCTCCAACAAAGGCTCTAATGTATACGAAACGGTGCAGCACGCCCGCATAACCGGCGAATACCGCATAGAAGTTACCGCGCCAGAAGCCGTAGCCGGTAGCATCACCGTAAGCGATGGGAGGCAAATCCACCAGTTTAATAACCGTGTAAGCGGCCGCGTAAGCCTGATGGTACAAGAAACACCTGAGCGCAGCGAAATCTTCTTAACCAGTTTTATCCGTAATTACAAGCAAAGCGCGGAAGTAAGCGTAAGTGTGGCCGATATGGAAGACGGTATACGCACGGTTTTCGAGGCAACAATCCCGGGCCAACACCCATATTTATCCACAGCTCGGCTATGGGTAGACAACGAATCCATACTTCCTGTAAAATTGGTAATATTTGATGCTGACGGAGCGGAAAGAATAGTCGTCACATACCATGTTTTCGAGTATAATGTTATACTAGATGACGGATTATTTTCTATATAACTCGCCGCGACTTTAAATATACATAGGAGTATCATATGGGATACAGAAGAGTCTGGGCTGAGATAAACCTGGATAATTTAAGACATAATTTTTCTGTAATACGTAAGCGCATCCCGGGGGGGACGGCTTTAATGGGTATTGTCAAAGCTGACGCATATGGCCATGGCGCTGTAGAAGTGGCACATACTATGCTCGAATGCGGTGCCAACGCCCTGGGCGTGGCCATTTGCGAAGAAGGTATCCAGCTAAGGGAAGCTGGCATTACAGCGCCTATTTTGGTTATGGGTTTTACCCCTGCACCGCTTCTTTCGGAGGTTGTAAAGCATAACCTGGTACAAACAATTTTTTCTAAAGAGGGAGCACTGGCCCTTAGTGAAATAGCCGCCCGTAATAATAATCGGGCGACAGTACATATCGAAATCGATACAGGCATGAGCCGGCTGGGTTTTTTACCAGATAATGAAGGCATAGAAGCCATTTGCGAAATAGCCCGTGACCCACATATCTTTGTGCAAGGCATTTATACCCATTTTGCCACAAGCGACCAGCTTGACCATGGTTTTATGTTCGAGCAGGAAGCGCGATACAACTGGATGCTTAGCAAACTTGAGGAGCGCGGCCTGCATATAACAGAGCGACATATGGCTAATAGCGGCGCTGTAAGCCAAACTGTAAGAGAAGATGCTACTCCAAAGCTTCCGTTAATGGGTAATAGCATTTATAATGACATAGCTCGGGTAGGCATTATGCTATACGGCCTGCCCCCCTCGACAGAGATGGCGGCAGCATGCGCACCACTTGGACTTAGACCTGTAATGCGCTTGATGGCGCAGGTCAGCATGGTTAAGCGCTTAGCCGCAGGGGTTGGCATCAGCTATAGCCATATCTACAAAACCAACCGTGAAAGCACAATAGCGGTAATTCCCATCGGTTATGCCGACGGTTATCCCCGGCGTCTTTCTCATGGAGGGCGGGTACTAATACGTGGGCAGCACGCGCCCATAGCTGGCGCAATATGTATGGACCAATGTATGGCCGACGTAACCGGTATCCCCAATGTAGCAGCAGGGGATACGGTAGTACTCTTGGGCAGCAAAGAAGAAGGCATATGTGCCGACGATTTGGCCAATATTGTAGGCACCATCAGTTATGAAATAATATGTGGCATTGGTAAGCGTGTGCCGCGCGTTTACTATAATCCATAAAATTTACATAGAAACAAATTTGAAACAAATTTCCTAGCAATATGAATAGAACCGCGTAAGCAGGGCAACAATGTAGTCGCAGGAATATTTTAGAAGTTTGGGAGTGACGCGGATGCTACAAGTCAGGCGAGGCGATATCTTTTATGCAGATTTAAGCCCCGTAATCGGTTCGGAACAGGGCGGTGTACGCCCGGTTTTGATTATCCAAAACGATATAGGCAATAAATACAGCCCAACGGTTATATGCGCGGCAATAACTTCGCAGATAAATAAAGCGAAACTGCCTACGCATATAGAAATCGACTCTGTACAGTCTACACTCGTAAAGGATTCCGTCATTTTGCTGGAGCAGATACGTACCATTGACAAGAAACGTCTTAGAGAGAAAATATGCTGGCTGGACGAAGCGCTTATGCGCAAGGCCGACAGGGCTATCATGGTTAGCTTGGGTTTGATACATACTTCGTAGACCCGGATAGCCACATCAATTAACGAGGGCCGGGGTGTTTACAAGCTCTCAGCTTGCTACAATCCCCCCGACCCAATAGTCAGAAAATTTAATTTATTTGTCTTTTGTTTAATTTTGATTTATTGTGCAAAAGATTACATGTTATGGGAATAGGAAGTTGAAGGTTGCGTCTATGCAAATTTTATTGACGGTTGCCTATGATGGTACTGCTTACTCCGGTTGGCAGCGCCAGCAAAACGCTGTTGCTGTGCAGCAAAGGTTGGAAGAGGCACTTTCGGCTTTGTTAGGCCGGTCTATAGTTACAAGAGCCGCCAGCCGCACCGATGCCAGGGTACATGCCCTGGGACAACGGGCGGCTTTTTTTGCGGGTGATTTGCGTATTCCGCTTGGTAAGTTGCCGCAGGTGATAAATGGGTTTTTGCCGCCGGATATATCTGTTACGGCGGCTCAGGCTGTCTCTGATGATTTTAATCCGCGTTTTGGTGCTGTTTACAAGACCTATGCTTACAATACATATTGTGCACCTACCCCCAACCCGCTTTTGCGTCGCTACAGTGCTTATGTGCCGCAAGCTTTGGATATACAGGCCATGAAAAAAGCCGCTGGCTTGTTTGTCGGGCGGCATGATTTTGCGGCTTTTATGGCTACTGGCAGCAGTGCTAAAACTACTGTAAGGGAGGTTTACGCTTGCGATGTATTAGAATCACAACCGGGCTTAATTACTCTTACTATAACCGGCAATGGCTTTTTGTATAATATGGTGCGCATTATCGCCGGGACGGTGATGTATGTGGGCCTTGGGAAAATCGCGCCTAAGGATGTGACGGGGATTATACTATCCTGTGACCGTACTAAAGCGGGTAAAACCATGCCGCCGGAAGGGCTTACTTTGGTAGAAGTGGGGTATTAATGTTGCACTTCATGGAATAGCGGCGGCAGTATTTATATTTTTGGAGGTTCAATAGCTATATGTTAAAAATTAACACTCGTAGATTATTTCTCAGAACCACTAAACAAGAGGATTTAGATGCAGTTGCATCTATATGGGGCGATGTTGAAAGCGGCAAATATATGCCCGACCCACATTATGAAAGTGGTGCCGAAATAATAGAGATTCTTGATGATGACCCGGATTGTCCTGTTTATTACTTCGTGGCGTTTCGCACAGGTTTCGATGAAGTAATGGGTACCTGTAGCTTAGGATTTGAAAACGCCGATGCGAAAGAATATTCCATCGGGTACAACATTAAAAAAGATTATTGGGGCAATGGCTATGCTGTTGAAATGGTTCATGCTCTAATTGACTTCGCCCGTTCACTAGGCATAAAGTCCATTACAGCACCTGTGGCGAAGGAAAACAAAGCGTCAAACAGGGTGATGGAGAAATGCGGCTTTTTCATTGACGGAGAAAGCTCATTTAAGAAAAGCGGTACTGATTTTGTGCATCCCACATTCATTTATAAATTAAATCTATGATTATATCGAGTTATATACCCTAATAATAAGCATTACTAAACTTGGCGCCATGCCACCATCATGAGCGTAATTATCATGTGTTGTAAAACAAAAAATAAAGTTGACAGTAGAAGCCAAAAACGCTACGATAGCAGACGACTCTTTCTATGGAGGACATCTTTATGCGACGATGGCGAAAGCCACCCATAATTTGCATAGTACCCGGCTATTACAACTCAGCCATAAGCAAAAAAGCAAATTTGATAAACAAAATAAATAAGCGCCCTATTTCAAAAGGGATTCGGTTAAAAAACAAAAAACCGATTCCAAAAAGAAATAGGGCGCTTTTGATTTTGTTAAATCGCAGGAGGTGTTAAAATTTTGGTCACAGTTGTAGTTACAGCAAAGGTATTACCAATTACCACCCCGTCGCTACGCGCCACCCCTCCAAGGAGGGGAATTAGCTTGCGGCACCCCAATTCCCCTCCTTGGAGGGGTGGCACCGCAGGTGACGGGGTGGTCAGTTTTGGAAAAGGTGACGTAGTAGTCAGTTCTGGAAAAGGTGACGTAGTAGTCAGTTCTGGAAAAGGAGACAATAGCATGACACAAAAAGAACGATATCTACAAGCACTAAACAGCCTTACCGCACGAGTAAAGCACGACCCAAATGTTATAGCGCTAATGATATATGGCAGCCTGGCATACGGCACAGTATGGGAAAAGAGCGACATGGACGTCGAAATCATTGTGCGCGACGGCTCAGGCCCAGCCGACAAACCCATATATCTAATTGAGGAGGAAGGCATCAGGGATATACATTTCGAATTATTAGAGATAACCCCGTTCAAAAAGCGCTTGCAAAAGGTACGTGGCGGCTTCGATCATGGAGTTTATGGCAAGGGATGTATGGTGTTTTCCAAAGACGACGCGTTGACCGAGTTATTCGAGGAATCACGCAAGATAGGAGACGATGACGCACCTAGGGCCTTTGCCGCAAAAGTAGATGGGCTAACCAACTGGATGAAAAAAGCCGAGAAATCGGCAACCGTTAATAAAAACAACCTGTATGCCCAGCGCTTTTTGCAGCTATGTGCCCCTATCGTGGCCGAAATGGAGCTAATTAGACGCAAAGAAAATCCGACCCGTGAGGCCATACTGCGTGCGCAAGAGATTAACCCAAGCTTGATGCACGAGGTATATGTAATCCCCAGCACCACCGAAATGACAGAAGCAGGCATCAAGCGCGTGATAAAAATCTTGGATGACTATCTGATGCAACATATGCATTGGTGGAGCAAGCATGTCATCCGCTTTTTAAGCGACGGGGAGGTAAAAACATGCTCGCACATATTTAAGCAGTGCGGGTATGTTCAACTGGAGTATCTGGCAGAAAAAGGAGTAATCGAGCGGGCTACTCAGCCTCTCCAAATTTTCAAAAAGAGTAAAACAGTTGTTGAAGAAATGGCTTATTTTTATATCGAAGGGAGCAATGAATATGTCTAACAGCAAAAATATAGAGGTGCTTGGCGCCAAGCAGAACAATCTTAAAAACATAAACGTTGAGATTCCGCAGGATAAACTAACCGTTATCACGGGTGTATCCGGGTCGGGCAAATCATCACTGGCTTTCGATGTCATATATGGCGAGGCTCAGCGGCGCTTTCTGCGCTCGGTTTCCAATTTTGCCAAGAGCCGCATCGGGCAAGTCAAGAAGCCCAAGGTGGACTATGTACGAGGCCTATCGCCGGTTATTGCCATCGAGCAAAAGAAAGGCAATAACAACCCACGTTCCACCGTTGGCACCGTTACAGATATCAATGACTATCTGCGGTTGTTATTCGCAACAATAGGTACAGGAAAATGTCCTGAGTGCGGGCATAATCTGGAGCCAATTAGCGCGGCGCGTATGGCCGAAAGTATAGCTACATTGCCCCATGGCACAATGGTTGAGCTATACACATCAGCAAAAAAAGTATATGGCGAGGACTACGAATTCCTGTTTGAGAAGATTCGCAAGAAGGGATATAAATATCTGCTTGTAGACAATCAGCCCTTCGACCTGTCCGAGCAACCCTTTACACCAGACGAAAGCAAGGATTATCACATCGAAATCCTGCTGGACCGCTTTACGGTCAAAAGCGAGAATTATTTAATTATAGCAAGGTCTTTGGAAGCCATTGTTAGCACCTTGGAAGATGAAGTAATACTACGATTTAATATACCTCAAGATAAGTCAAGCTCCAGCGCTTTTAAAAACATAGGCTGCCCTATACACCACTATGTGTTATGCGAGTTGCAGCCTCATCATTTTTCATTCAACACCCCCTCAAGTGCTTGTGATACTTGTATGGGTGTTGGGACTTCATATATTGCCGAGAAACGTTTTCTTGTAGTAAACCCAAGCAAGAGCATTATGAAAGGCGCACTGCACAACTCATTATTTAGGTCACAAGGCGCGAACAGTTATCGCACGGTGATCCTGTTCAGCCTTGCCGAAAAGTATAATTTCTCCTTAGATACGCCCTTTTGCGAATATCCGGAGCATATCCTCGACATTCTTTTCTATGGCACTAAGGGCGACCCAGTAGATATGCTTAAGCCCCCGTTTATGGAAAAACATAATTGGATGATAGGGCGCCGCCACCCCTTCCGCGGGTTTATTAACGAGCTAGCGAGCTGGTACAGGAATTATATCCGCAATGCCGGAAACGCCGACACATATGAGCCAAGCTTTGTCAAAGAGGCTATGGTCGAGCAAATCTGCCCTGATTGCAGCGGCTCACGACTTAAAGCTTCCCGGCTTGGCATAACGGTCAGTGATATGGATATTAACCAGCTAAGCATGACGCAGTTCCCGGAGTTAATAGAATTTTTGCGTAAGCTCGACACTCCGGCAAAACAGAAAGATGTCGCCGACTCTATTGTCCGTGAGATTGTTTCGCGCTTGCAGTTATTAGTAGATATCGGCCTGCATTATTTATCCCTCGCCCGGCGCAGCGACTCTATTTCTGGCGGAGAAATGCAGCGCATCAAGATGTCGACACAAATTTCGAGCGAGCTCAGGGGGATACTTTATGTAATGGACGAGCCAAGTATCGGGCTGCATCCCCGCGATGGCACCAGGATTATCAGCATCATGCAAAAACTCCGAGATATAGGCAATACGATTATTGTTGTCGAGCATGACCTGGATACAATGCACGCCGCGGATTATCTAATAGAAGTCGGCCCCGGCGCTGGCGTACACGGCGGCAATATAATTTCGACCGGGACTCCTGAAAATTTTATTGCGGACAAGAATTGTATATCCGGCGCCTATATGACCGGCAAGCGAAGCGTCCCATTGCCGGAAGCCCGGCGCGCGCCCGGCGATAAATACATCACATTGCAGGGGGCAAAGGAGAACAATCTTAAAAATATCACGGTTGATATCCCCCTAGGGTTGTTTGTATGTATTACCGGCGTATCAGGCTCAGGTAAATCCACACTTATATTCGAAACCCTGTCCAAGCATCTAAATGTGCTAAAGCGCGGCGCCCGTATAGTCCCCGGGCAGTTGGAGTATATACTCGGCTACGACAATATCAACAATATTATCACGATAGACCAGTCGCCTATAGGTCGCAATCGTAAATCCAACCCGGCGACTTATATCGGCATCTATGACCGTATCCGCTCTTTGTTTGCCGGCACACCACAAGCCATTGCTAAGGGCTATACCGCAATAGATTTCAGCTTAACCCACGCAAACGGCGTGCGCTGCGAAACCTGCACCGGTGACGGGGTTATTGTTACAAGCCTACAGTTTATGGCCGACATAGAAAGCACATGCCCAGTATGCAAAGGCAGCCGTTTCTCCCATGACGGGCATGAAATACGGTGGGCCGGAAAGAGCATCGCGGAAGTACTGGAAATGACGGTAGAAGAAGCGTCCGGTTTCTTCGGGTCTGAGAGGCTGATAAAGCATAAGTTAGGGATTATGAACGAGCTAGGTCTAGGCTATCTGACTCTGGGGCAAAGCGCGCCTACCTTGTCCGGCGGCGAGGCCCAGCGTGTGAAGCTTTCTTACGAGCTTGGCAAGATAAAGCGCGGCAACCATAACCTGTATATACTGGACGAGCCAACCACAGGCTTACACTGCGCGGATATCGAAAACTTGCTGGCCTCTGTTCAAAAGTTGGTGGAGCAAGGGCATTCGGTTATTGTTGTGGAGCATAATCTTGATGTGATTAAGTGCGCCGACTATGTAATAGATATGGGGCCCGAAGGTGGCAAGGACGGCGGATACGTTGTAGCGGAAGGCACACCTGAGGATGTTGCTGCCACAACCGGTTCGTTTACAGGGGAGTATCTTAAAAGGGTTTTGACGCCAAATAGCAATAAATAAATGAGTTATTGTCATCGCGAGCGAAGCGAAGCAATCCATGCATATAGGAAAACCATATCTTATGCTGGATTGCTTCGTCTCTCGTTCCTCGCAAAGACGGGGTTAAGCAATCTCGCTTATTCTCACGCTAACTTTGAGTCAACACTCTCTTTCCATATATCAATCATCCTCTTGATTTTACCAAGCGCATCAGCATCAGGACTCCAAAACGCTACATCTGAAGTACAGACGTTTTCAAATTCTTTCCCAAAAATGACTTTGCGCCTCCCTGGTTGGCTACCGCATCCGCTGCTCCCACCACAACTCGTACAGATATTTACATGGGCCCACGCAAATTCCTTCAAAGACTCATCCACAGGGAAATCATCAAATTTACTGGTCAATGGGTTGTCGAATATAGTCCAGCCGGGTACACCGTCAATGGGTATAACACAAACAATGCATACCCATTCGCCGTTGTACTCAAACGCGCCTGTATGCTCCGCATGGGCTGTCATACCGCTCTCTTTCATGTACGCAATAAAATCCAACGCATTCTTTAACTTGTCGCCACTTAGAGCATTGCTAAGGTCGTCCTCGATTTTTAAGCGTGGTTTCACATTGTTTTGCATACTTAATCCTCCCTGTTATCTAATTTTTTTATCCCATGGTTGATATATTCAAGCACTTGTTTATCAGCTTCTTTTACTTTAACAATAGCTTCGCAAATTTTCGCACTTATACCGCGGAATGTAGACGGTCTTATTGTTTCCCAATTTATTCTTGCGATTATGCCCTCGGGGCCATGACCCATGTACGTGGCGGTTGTTTCTATCTTCTTCCACAATTCTAAAAACGCTGGGTCAAGCATTTCTTCGTGGCGCAGATGGATATCTTGGAACGCTTTTATTAAGCAGTGAGTATTCATTGTATAGCGCACTGTTTGCAACATACGCTCCAAACGAGCCTTTTTTTCTTTGGCATCTGCTTTATCCAAGCCATCCTCTGACGGGAATGCGTCCCATCCGCCCATTTTTATTAAGTAATCATCCCAGATTTTTTCGCTTACATTGTACCCCCTTACACGCCGGATATTTTCTAGTCCGTCTTTGAGGGTATAACGCGGGGCGGCTTTTTCACCAAAGATGTACAGGGCAACAAGCTCGTTATAAATGGGCGGCCCATCCGGTCTTGCCTGTTTATAGAAATAGTCGTCGGCAGGGCATATCAGCTCGCTGCCGTCATATCCCGTAATAACATGAAAACGCCCGCCGCGCCCTTCGCCTGGATTACCCTCTGCCAAAACAGGCATACCCGCGTCAATTGATGCGATAATCTCATCTTTGAACCGCGCAGCATCGGTAATTGTTCGATACCCGTATCCTGTAAACCCGAATAAGAAATCGACCGTATGATCCGTAGCGCAACTGCTGTTGCCGGCTACATCGCCAATTAGCTTTTGCATTTCGTTTGGCTCGCCGTCATACCGGTCGTGCAAAGAGCTATGTCCAGTCATTGTATCGAACAAGAAGCAATACGGCGATACCTTATTAAGAGCAGCTCCGTCACATTTACCTTTTCTGACATTCCCGCAGCCGTGGCACGGCATGCCGTTGTTACGTGGCGGGCACGGGTAATTTGTTATGCCAGAAATGTCGAGTTCCTCGATAAACATAAATACCGAGGTAAAGCAGCAAATAAAATTAAGATGTCCCCAAGAAGCAACAAATGGGACTTTAAAATCCAGTTGGTTTTTCATGGCTTATCTCCCCTCATTATAGTTCAATTTTATATCTAATATTATGAACTACGACATCGTGTCCAAGTCAAGGGTTTTATATTTGGTTTTGGTTAGAGTTTACACACAAGACAAAGTTTAGCTTGCGCTCGTCTACATTTGCATGAGCCAAGCGTACATTTATGTTATCACCCATAGATATAGACGTGCGCTTACGCTTATTTACATATCGGTTTTTTTCTTTATCGTGGGTAAAGTCATGCTGTTTTAGTTGCTGGCTTGGGATTAGGCCTTCTATAGTGTTTGCAAGCATCACATAGGCACCCCAAGGAGTTATGCCAGAGATTGTACCTTCGAATATTTTGCCTACATGATCCTGCATAAACTGGACTTTTTTAAGCTGGGCGACTTCGCGCTCCAAGGCTTCGGCCTCACGCTCGGTTCGGGAGCATTGGAGCGATATTGCAGCTAGGCCATCGCTTGAACCAGCGGTTTGCGATGCGTCTCCGGGCATGATAAGTGGCGCAAGGCCTCCGTCCCCCCTGCCGGCAAAACGCGTCAATGACTCCTTGATAATACGATGCACCTGCAAATCCGCATACCGGCGTATGGGGGATGTAAAATGGCAATACGCCTCGCTTGCCAAGCCGAAGTGCCTGGGGCTGGCAGGCGTATATATGGCCTGTGGCAAGCTAGTTAGCGCCGCCATTGCTAATGCGTAGTAGGCGGGGCTTGACTCGGCGGCTTCCAGCAGGCGCTGGATTGCCTGAGGCCCAGGAGAGTGGGCGGGGATAGCAAAACCCATGGATTTAGCTATCCCTGTAAGCATTGCCATCTTCTCTGGTGCGGGGGCATCATGGGCGCGGTATATTAGAGGGATGTTGTGGTTTAGGCAATAAGTCGCTATGGTCTCGTTTGCGAGGATCATAAACTCCTCTATTATGCCTGTGGCTTGGTTGCGCTGATACGGCTCTATTGAAATGGGATGGCCGTTTTCATCTACCCTAATCTTAGCTTCCGGCAAGTCGAAATCCAGGGCCCCGCGTTTGTGACGCTTTTTGTGTAGGGCTTCGCGCAAGCGATTCATGGCCTGGAAAAATTCTCTATTATAACAGGCTTGACCCAATGACTCTAAATCTTCTTCATCCTTAGTATCCAAAATCTCCTGTACTTCCGCATATGTCCATCGCCGTTTACTGCTAATAACCGACGGCGTAATTTCATATGCAAGCAGATGCCCAGACTCATCCACAGTCATCAAGCAGCTTACTGCTAACCTATCCACATCCGGAAACAGCGAGCATATCCCACTAGACAGGCGGTGTGGCAGCATCGGGATGACCCTATCAGCCAGGTACACACTGGTACCACGGTTTAGGGCTTCAACATCAAGAGGCGTGTCGGGCGCAACATAATGTGACACATCCGCGATGTGTACGCCCAGCTGGTAGTGGCCCTCCGGGGTTTGGGTCAGGGATATGGCATCGTCTATATCCTTTGTGTCTTCGCCGTCTATCGTGACTATATGCCAGCTGCGGAGGTCAAGGCGGCCTTTTATGTCTTCGTCGCTTATTGCGTCCGGCGTAAGATTGGCTTGAGTTAGAGCGTCTTCGGGGAACTGATACGGGATATTGTATTGGTGTACCAGAGTCAACACATCAATGCCAGGGTCATTAATATGCCCTAATACTTCTACCACGGAGCAAGGCAAAGTGTCCCCCATGCTACCGGACTCGTATGCATGGCTTTCCATCTTAGAAGACCTGCGCCTTCCGCTACTATCCTTAGACGGCTTTGGCTTGTGAGCCAAAAAAACAACCCTATGCCCGTCCGCCAACCCAAAACGGTTACGGGTTTTGGGCGATACGGTAAACATATAGGGTATTTTATTTTCCATCGGGCGGACAAAGCCCTCTTGTCCCTTTGTGTAATATGTGCCGGTTAAAGGCTTGCGCTGGGTTATTTCAACTATCTGGCCGGTTTGGCGATGGATTGTTTCCGGGGGCGCCACAACAGGGCGTGCAATAGCCTTGGGTGTGCGGCGGCCTTTTTTCTTAGGCTCCGGTTCGGGTTTTTTAACGGTCAGGCGGCATACTACCTCGTCGCCATGCAGCGCATCACCGGTCATCGAAGGCGGGATGAATATATCATCCGCCTCTGGGTCTTCTTGTACCACAAAGCCAAAGCCTCGCTCGTTGCCAATGAATTTACCCTGTACCATTAGCGGTGCAGGCGCGGATTTTATTTTATTTATTTTTTTCTTAGGCAATATAATACTCCTTTACAATAAACCGTCCCCACGTCCTTTAGAAGCTGTGTTCATAATTATTTTTCCCCCAAGCTCGGTAATTTTACCCGTCCCCCAAACAAGCACATAGCGATAGCAAAAACCGTAATAACCGCAAAGGTAACCATGGCCATATCCCAACCAAAACCGCTTACAACCCAGCCAATCCCGGCAGTAGTAACCGCGGAGCCAATATAAGCTGTGGCATTAAACATCCCAGATACTGTAGCCGTGCGCCCCATACCATGAAATCTAAGGGGCACAAAATTTATCATAAGCACATTTATAGCCAACATAGAAGCGGTTATAACAGCCAAAAGCGAAACGGTAAGTAGTATATTAACTGAACCCACAAGCAAAATTGCCACAAGACTCGCAAGGGCCATGGCAAAAAACGCAGCGGCGCATAAAATTTCATTTTTAATCCATCGTTTAAAAGCCCAACCCGCCATATATGCCCCGGATAAATTAGCCAAAGGTAGCACGGCCGTAGCCAGTACTGCCATAGACCCCGGCACATCAAATGTCTGCGCAAGCATAGTAGGCACCCATGCGGTTATCCCGTCTTTCATCGCGCCATGGATTATTACCGGCAACAAAAAAATAAGAATCCCCGACCCAAATAAGTACCGGATAAACCCGCCTCCCCTACTCTTTGCGTCAGAGGATTTTTCCGGCTTAGGGGCAGGAGTTACCCCCAGCAAATCCCGCCTTTTTTTAATTACAGAAAAAACAGCCCACCACGCGGCACACATACAAAGGAGCATAACCGCAGCCATAAAAAATACCGCCTGCCAGCCCCAAAACCGTATCACCAACGAGGCCAGCAGATAAGCGCAAAGGCTTCCCGCAGCCATAGACGATGTAATATGGACACAGCACCTGACCATAGTGCGTTCTTCCAGCATATCCGCAAAAATACGGATAATGGGCGGCCACAGCATAGAAAGCACATAGCCGTTAATCGCCCAAAATATCAAAACAAAAGCATACCCAAAACCAACGCCCATCAAAAAATTAGCCACAGCAGACAAACCTAGCCCAATAAAAACAAGCCTCTCCGGCTTAAAACGATCCCCAAGCATACCGTTAATTAACTGGCCGCCTCCATAACATAAGAAAAAGGCCGTGCTCAAACTGCCGGCCTGGGTCATACTCAAACTTCCACCGCCAATAATATAAGGCATGGCGGCGGAATAATTTATACGCCCAACATAACTGATAAAGTACGCAACCCAGCATACCCCAAACAACAGCCAGATGGACTTGTTATCAACAATTTTTTTTGAGATACCGCTTTCAGCCATTGGCGCCTTTGAAATATTTTCGCATCATACGGGCCACGCGGCCGGACTTTCTTTCCAGTTCTGCCACGGCGTCTTCTTCACCGCCAGCATAGGCCAGCTTGCGCATTAGCCGCCCTTCTTCCCGGCAAATTTCATCATGCAGCGGGAAGTATTCTGACATCAGAAACAGGGCATAGCTCACCATCCTATAATCCCCATGTACCCGTGAATTTTCGCCGGCATAGGCTTCCACTGCTACGGTTTGACTGTTTTTTACGGCGTTTATGATATCGTCTTTGGCGTTGGTTGCGGCAAAAACAATTGTGTACATCTCATGAAGCCCAGGCGATGGGTTAGACCCACCCTTAAGCTTGCTGCGCTCAAATTTTACGGTTAAAGCCCCGTGAGAGTCGCTGCTGCCAACGATTGGGATATCACCATAGCCTTGCTTACACGCGGTACTATAAAAAGCCAGCTGCATATTATTTTCTTTAGCGGTTTGGCCACCCACCAACTCGAAGGCATCGAAGCATTTTGTCTTAAACATCAGCTGTGTAAGGCTATCGGCTACATTATAGACATTGGCAATCCAGTGGGGATGGGGGAAGATAGCCAGCCCTCGGGCTTCCCTTATTTTATTAAACACCCAAAGGCAGGAAGCGTACACCTGGCGCTCCCGATCGTTTACAAAAACCAGTTTAGGATCTAGGTTATCTTCGATAGCCTTTACCTCTGCGGCATACGTATCCGGGTCATTTTTGAACAAGTCGTTAACGCTAAACTCCCCGCCAAAATTTACGACATGCACATTATTGCCGGGCGCGTGAATTTCTTCACCGGCCACGATATTCAAATCAATTTTTACGTCCTTATAAAACTGCTGGGCCTGCAAAGAGCTGCTATATGTCATATGGTCGGAAATAACCATAAAATCAAATCCCGCTTCCCGGTAGTAAGCCGCTACGGCCTCGGGGCACTCCCACCCGTCGGAGTGGTTGGTGTGGACGTGGAAATCGCCCTTTAGGGGGGTCATGGCGTATAAATCGGCCTCTAACGCGTAAACCGAAAGCCGTACGTACTCGTCTTCGTTCAAATATACGCGGATATCGTACTCCTGCTCCTTAGAAAATACGCATTTAAAGGAAAGCACTCCGTCTTTGGCAGCTGCCTCACATAGGATTACGTTGTTTACTTGATTGCCGTAATCCTCTGTCATGGGCACGATTTTAATTGTTATAGGCTTACCATCCTCGGGCCTATAGCGCGGCTCCATAAATCCTATTGTGATTGTGGACTCTTCACCCACCGGCACCACCTTGGGGAAAATGTCGAAATAATGCAGTTCTCTTCTCATACTTGCACACCTCCATTTGTATGGAGTATAGCAGTCATTAATATATATGCCAAGATACGCACCATTACTGGGATGTAAAACCTTTATCATTATCATCAAAACCGTGAAAATCGCTTTTATCATTATCATCAAAACCAAGATAAATTAGACTGACATAGTCCACAAATTAGTGTACAATGTCGCAAAACATATAAAGGAGCATTTCAATGATTTATGTAATTGCTGCAGCGGCAATTGTGCTATGGAACATAATAACCTTTGCGCTATATGCCATAGACAAGAAAAGAGCCAAAACCAATGCGTGGCGTATTAAGGAATCTACATTAATCGCGGTCGCGTTTCTTATGGGCGGCTTTGGGGCTTTAATAGGCATGAAAGTATTGCGCCATAAGACCCAACATACCAGCTTTAAACTGCTTGTGCCAATAGCTGTCGTACTTAATATAGGCATAGTTGTAGCTGTGCTGTTTTTTACGGGGGCGTTTGGGGTATAAACATATATAACTCAAATACAAAAACCGCGCATATCCACTTTTGCGCGGTTTTTGTATAGCAAGCTATTCTTAATAACAACATCGTCTGTTTCTCTACATACCGAATTCCAATTAAAATCCCATCTGCCTATCGCGGCAAAACCGCTTGAAACGCTTACTTCGCGTTT
>Ga0123355_10000101_pt1 | contig 93662 bp, 84 predicted proteins | sample TergutEmb28metaG_3_FD_89872 | JGI IMG/M metagenome (GOLD analysis project Ga0123355, IMG submission 89872) | Embiratermes neotenicus P1 segment gut microbial communities from Petit-Saut dam, French Guiana - Emb289 P1 | ecosystem: Host-associated > Arthropoda: Insects > Digestive system > Gut ... | reverse complement strand
GATTCAAAAGTCTGGTTAATCGGTATCACGTTGTTCATTAATTCTGGTCTAACCGCCACGTACCGAACGGTATGCGTGGTGGTGTGGGAGGACGGGGGCTAGCCGCCCCCTCCTACCCGATTGCCAGTGGCTGAAGATAGATATGAGCAATCATTCATCACATCTTACTTCATTCCAACAATTGTAATTGAACGTGCATCAACATCCATTGCCAAATCAATATATTTATTAGTACTAGCCTCTGTAATCACTTTAACCAATGGACGCAACATAAAACTCTGTCTATTTTTTACTACAAGTGCGTTGCGGCCATCCGAAAGCACTACAGAAGTACCGACAGGATATGGAGGTATTTTGCGCACAAAAGTATTAACAATTATGGGGTCAAAGTGTTCGCCTCCATTATTCATTACATATTCGTAAGCTTCAGAAGGAACCATACCATCTTTATAAACTCGTTTGGATATAAGCGCGTCGTAAACATCTGCAATGGCAATGATTTTTGCAAAAAACGGTATTTGGTCACCTTGAATGCCATAGGGATATCCAGTACCACCAAATTTTTCGTGATGATACAACGCGCTGTTGTATATGCTTTTGGATTGTTTCAAATTATGTTTAAGGCAGTCATAACCATATTGTGTGTGTTCCTTCATCTCGTCAAATTCTTCGGGTGTAAGGCGACCTGGCTTGTTTAATATATTCTTTGGCACCATTATTTTTCCTATATCATGAAAAAGTGCTGCTTTTCCGAGTTGCACTAATGTGCTTCTTTTCATTCTTAGCTCCATGCCTAACATAATACTCAATACGCCAACATCCACGCAATGTTGGTATGTATAGTTGTCAAATGTTTTTAGAAATGCTATGTTCATAACGGAATCTCTGCTGGACAAAATTTGTGCTACAATATTTTTCACAATATTTTCTATTTGTCTGGCCATACGCATGGCTCTTTTTTGTTCCGAAAATTTGGTTTCTGAGAAAAGCTCTTGAACGGCAACAATTGCATTATTACGCATTTCAGGGTCTATGACCTCTCGTATATTGATACCTTTTGAAAATTCATCATCAATATAAATACCTGGAAACCCCATTTCCTGTAAAGCATCAATGTACCCCTGCTTTAGTACGCTGTCCCTCCTGAGTAAAAGCGCGCCATTGTTCCCGTATAAGCTCTTTCCAAGAACCATGCCGACTTCACAGTTGTCTAACCTTATGAACCTCAAAACTGCTCCCCCTCTAAAAATTTTGTAAATTTTGTGAATTTAGCAAAATGATAAGCTGGAAATTTTAACAAACCGTAAGCAGGTTTAACGGTATTAGAATCTATGGCGAAAACGGTTCTATCATATAATAAACCATAACTGATATTTTAGCCATAGCTGTATGGGGAGATGTGTAAAAATTGAAAAATAATAAATAAAAAATGTGGAACGCTAACGGGGATATGCCCTACACTACTTTATCGCTACGCGCTAACTCCCTATAACTTTTTTGTGTTTGCAAGCCTAGACGTACCACATTGGCAATTTCGAAATCCACCATACTGTGTATAACTGTGCCTAAACCAATAAAGCCTAAAATCCATACAAATCCCATGTCTTCGGGGAAACCAGTACCAAAATAAAAAAGAACAACCGCAACCACTTCTCCTATGCCATGCACCAGTGCAATAACAAAGGAAATTACACATAGTCTAACCCGCGAAATATTAAATTTATCAATTTTTGATAAATAAAGTGCAGCGGGTAACATCCATATAATATGACTGGCGGCACGAAACACGATAACCAAAGGGAAACCTCCAAAAAAGAACCCTATAGTAGTACCTAAAGTGACACCTATAGCAACTTTTGGGGAAATAAACATGGCTATAAATATGGCTACATGGCTTGCCAAGGTGTATGAAGCAGGCCCAATTACCACTCTTGGGGCAACCATTGGTATAAGTACACCAACAGCTATCAGCACGGCTGTTGCAGTTAGCTGAAATACATTAGATTTATGAGCTGTTACTTGCAAAATAATTCCTCCTAGATATACTTACATGTGTCTTGTCATATGTAAGTATATTGAATGGAGTCACATATGTCAACGATATAGCCCCAATATACTGTGTTCATGATATAATGGTGGTATGGTCACATTGGATTCAATTTGTGACCGAAAGTAGTATAGTTGAATAGAACAGACAGGATGTGATTAGGTGATACATAATAAAGGAATAAAACTAGTAAGCACTTCCATTTATATTAATCCACCATCTTGGCTGGAAATTCCCAATTACGACGAGGATTATCTTGTACTAGACAAGGATGTCACCAGAGAAGAAGTAGATTTATTTTTACTTGGCCTTTTCATATACAACTATATTCCTTTTACAGAGGATTCAGAGGCCAGCATCCAAAATTTGCTTAAGGCACTTACTGATGGGATTGTACTTGGTGGAGGGCTGATGTTCTTTGAGGGAGATAAAAAAATCCTTCCCAGTTGTTGTTGTGGTTTGGAACAATGGCAGGAAGCAATTGAAGATATATCTCAGAAAATAGGGGTATGGCTTGGACATGACCCTATGCCAATCATTGAATATCAGGAACATAGTATTTTAGTGTTGTCTGATGATTACAATAAGCCGTCTTGTCCGGTGAAATCAAAAAGCGATTTGGTATGTATTGAATTTTCTACAACAGAGTTAGAGTGCTTCCTTGCTCAAATAAAGGATGATATTAAAGATTTTTTTGAGATACCGTTTCGCAAAAGGCTAAACGAAATAGACAGTAACAATTCTGACAGGGTAGTTTCGGCTGTTATGGCAGAATTTGATGTTTTTTATGAATATGATAAAAATTTCAAGAGCTTGTCTAATATCTCCATACCACTGGATTGACGAGGTGAATTTTCGTTAGTTTTTGGCGGAAAGTTGACCGACAAGACAGATTAAAGGAAAAAGGATGCGAAAAATTATGGTAAATAAACTATCTGTAAAAAAACGTATAATTGTTATTTTGATAATTCTCTCTGTGGCAGGAACTATCGTTGTTCGGGGGAATTGGGTTGCTAGTGGGATGAATACTATCTCAGAGTTTGACATGGTTGATACTCATACTATTCCAGTGGCTGGATTTAGAGAATCTTTTATAATAAAACCAGATGGTAGCCTATGGGCATGGGGTAATAACACATACAGTCAACTTGGAACTGAGAGTAGGATTCGACGGTACAATGAACCTATACACATAATGGATGGGGTAGCTTCTGTATATACTGGGTCAATGCGTACTTTTGCATTAACTATTGATGGTGACTTATACTCTTGGGGAAGTAATAATTTTAGTTCAAGTGGCTGTGATGATGGTCGCTTATACCGTGTACGTGTAATGGAGGATATTGCATACTTTTTCAACTTTAGTACTACAGGGTTCGCAGTTACAACTAGTGGAGAGTTATATTATATACGGAGGCAAAATCAACCATATATGCCTATGTCCTTCTTAATAGATTTTATAATGAGAGATGTTAAGTACACTAACGGTAACTTCGCCGTAACAACAAATGGCAGGTTATATTACTTAGGGCTTTGGCCATTTTCCTCTCAGGGGTTAGGAGCCCAAATAAGAAGTGGGGAGGCAGTGCCAATATTTATAATGGATGATGTTGTTCGTTTGGCAACAGGAGACAACACATACCTGATTTTAAGAAATGATGATACTTTGTGGATAGCTAATAGGCTTCGTTGCACAGATAATCCTGTTGAAACAACAAAAGTAATGGATGAAGTTGCTTATGTAACAACCGGTGGGCGTTCCGGTGGAGTGGCCGCTATAAGAACCGATGGGACTTTATGGACTTGGCGTGGAAGTCGTAGTTCAGGCCACACCACTCACCGATTCCAAGAAGAATTCAAAGGGAAATATGAATATGTATATGCCGCAGCAACCCCGGCACAAATACTGGATGATGTTGTTGCTGTTTCTCTTTATGGTAGACATTCTATGGCAATAACATCTGATGGCACTTTATGGAGTTTTGGTACAGGGCCAGGATTGGGACGTATAACACCAGAACACAGATACGCGCCAGAAATAATAATGCGCTCAGTTGCCGCTGTTTCTGTTGGACTGGAGCATACCGTGGTTGTACGTTTAGATGGTAGCATTTGGACATTTGGACTCAATGGTACAGGACAGTTGGGAGATGGTACTACAAGAAGGCAATTACGCCCCACAATGATAACTACAATCCCAATAGAGTGAATTCGGTACGTGAGCCGATTATCAAAAAGGGCGGGAAAGCAAAGAAAAACGCCGTTAGAGATAACCTCAATGGCACTCGGGTGCGGTAGTTGAATAACTGGAGCGTGGCGCAAATTCCGTAGGTGGAATACGTGCCACGCCTCTTTTTTTGCTGTCCAGCATATCTTGAAGGGTGCGGGACATGAGGAAATATTACTACCTATCCTTCATTTGCTTTCACATCAATACTGATTGAAAGATTAAATATTAGATAGACTCTTGTAGCAGCTATCATTTTGTTAATGAAAATTGCAGTGGAATACTTCCCATGATATACTGGATTTACAAAGCTTTCAAATAGCCTTTATTGGCTCTAAACGGGGTTTTTCAAGGGAGCAAGGGAGGTGCTGGTTGCTAAAAAATTTATTTGCCACGCACAACATGGTAAAGGAAGGGTTTCGGCGCGGTGAGATTCCTTCTAGTAAGGAAGCTTACGGGACTTTTTTGCGTATCGCATTGCCCTCAATAGTGGAAATGACTTCATTAGCATTAATCGGAATGGTTAGTATGGCAATGGTTGGGCAACTTGGAGAAGAAGCTATTGCTGCTGTGGGGTTAACAGCACAACCACGTATGATTTTTATGGCATTGTTTTTCGCCTTGAATGTAGGTGTAACCGCCGTTATTTCACGTCGCAAAGGAGAGAATGACCAAGAAGCGGCACGTTCTTGTGTACGACAAGCTATTTATATTGGTGGTGCTATTAGTATAGTTATGATGGTACTGGCTGTACTGTTATCCGAACCAACTATGAGATTGGCTGGCGCAGATTATGATACGCTTGTTCCTTCTATTGCGTATTTTCGCATAGTTGCTCTTGCCTTGCCACTAAATGCTTTGACCATGTGTATTTCAGCCGCACAGCGTGGAGTGAGTAATACACGTGTCACCATGGTAGTTAATATTATCGCTAATATTGTTAATGTACTTTTCCACTACCTACTAGTTGAAGGCCGCTGGGGGTTTCCACGGTTAGAAATAGAAGGCGCGGCATATGCAGTGGTGATTAGCAGTGCCGCTGGACTAATAATGGCCATTGCTTCCCTTATGAAAAAGAATGCTTATTTGCATTTATCCCTCAAGGATAGTTGGCGAATTGATAAACCTATGGTACGTAGTATTGCTAAAATCGGTGGCAATTCAATTTTTGAGCAAATGTGTCTGCGTATTGGTTTTTTTGCCTATGCCCTGGTAATAGCTAGTTTGGGAACAGCCGCCTTTGCCTCGCATCATATAGCTATGCAGTTGATGAACTTGTCTTTTACATTTGCAGATGGAATTGCCGTGGCCGCTACGGCCTTGGTTGGCCAACAATTAGGAAAAAAACGCCCTGACCTTTCTCTAATGTATGGCAAAATCGGACAGCGACTAGCTTTGATAATCTCTGTTTTTTTGTGTGCATTTACTATATTGGGGCGATATTGGTTTACATCCATTTATAGTTACGACCCATATATAATTGAAACTGCCACTGGACTATTGCTGATTTTAGCTGTAATACAGCCTATCCAAACTTCGCAAGTGGTAATGGGAGGAAGCCTTCGTGGTGCTGGAGATACCCGCTATGTAGCCTTTACTATGCTTATTACTGTAGCGTTGGTTAGACCTTTGCTTAGCCTGTTTTTGGTATTTGTGATGGATATGGGACTTACGGGCGCGTGGTATGCGGTTATTGCTGACCAGATGCTAAGGCTAATATTATTGTATGGGCGTTTCGCCCAAGGAAAATGGGCTTTGATTAAAGTGTAGAATTGTTAAAAGCATAAACTTTAAGGCGGTGGACGGTATGGATTTTCAAATTGGCGATATTGTGCATATGAAAAAGTCTCATCCATGTGGAAACCACGAATGGGAAATATTGCGAGTAGGTATGGATTTCCGTATCCGTTGCATAAAGTGCAAGCATTTGGTAATGCTTCCGCGAGTTAAATTTGAAAAAATGGTTAAAAAAATAGTCAATTCAAAAGGAGAATTTTTGTAATGTATACCAAACATGACTTTCTATCACAACTAAATGAACTAGGTATTGACCCAAAAGGTACTTTAATGGTTCATAGTTCCTATAAATCCATTGGCGAAGTTGAAGGACGCGGTGACACCGTTTTGGATTCACTAATAGAGTATATGAAAGATGGTTTGCTTGTTCTGCCCAGTCACACTTGGGACAATGTTAGAACTGATACAAATCCTGTAATGGATGTCCTTTATACCCCTTCATGTGTGGGTAAACTAACAGAAATGTTCCGCAAACGTCCAAATGTACACCGTTCTTTACACCCTACCCATTCGCTTGTGGCAATTGGTACAGACGCAGAAGAATTTCTGGCTGGAGAAGAACATATTAATACGCCCTGTGGTAAAGGCGGGGCATATTACAAGCTATGGGAACGAAATGCACAAATTATGCTAATAGGTGTAAATTTTACACGTAACACTTTTATTCATGGTATAGAAGAATGGGATGGTGCTGAAGGAAGTGTTTCTTCAGAGAAATCAGACCTTTATACAATTAATCAACAGGGCATTAGACTTTATACGCCGCAATATCGACATTGTTCTCGTGTAGGTTCGGAATCTTTTAGCAAATTGGAGCCTCAAGCCATTCAAGAAGGAATTTTGTCATTTGGGCAATTTGGTGATGCTACTGCCCGTCTTATGAATGCAAAACAGCTACGTGATATGATTAGTGAAATTTTGCAGGTAGATGCCCGTTATTTGTTGCAATACTAGATAATTTCTAACCTAGTGAAGAAACAGGGTTGCCATATATTAGACCTCTTCTGAAACCTGCTTGCGGCAGATTTCAGAAGAAGTCTATTTAGTAGCACAATAATATTTGAAAAGCAAGATTGTGGGGAATCAAATTGTGAAAACAGTCGCTATTGTTAAGGCAAGTAGTGCTTTTCGTTTCTAAAACCTTCTTTACATAAGATTTGATTCTTACCTATGAAACGAATAACGATAGAAAAGGTTCCATACTATGCGAAAAACTTTTCATCATCCACGATTACATATAATTTAGTAGACGCCCTTATGAAGTCACTTTAGTTAGTTCGGTTATTGTTTCTTCCACAGTAGAATCATTTTCTTCATTATGGTCAATCCTAAAATAATAAGCGTAATCATCCACGATTACGGCAAATTCCACATATTCGTCATTGTGATAGCACATAATGTGTTTGTTCAAATCAATGACCAGTTTTAATAATGATTCAAAATCTTTAACTGATATTCGTACATATCGTGACAGTGGCAAGGGAGTATCTGATTCAATAATCTCATTAGCGTACTTTTTGAAAATTGTCAAAGCTTCTTGTCGACGTTTGTTAGGGTCTTCCAGCAGTTTTTTTATGCCATTAAACAAGCGATAAGCACTTAATGCAAAAACTAAGACAAAAATCATGATTCCTAGCATAGTGATTTGCGGGGCATACATTGTTATTTCAGAACGTTCGAAGGTTGGATTGCCTGTCATTATGAAAGAGTAAACCTCTGTCGAGAGAGGCAGACGATATCCACGTGTAATCGATTGGGTAAAAGCTTGGTCGTTTTCACCATCTGGTATAAGCCAAGCAGGTACAGTTATCATATAAGTGAAATCAATAAAAAGTTCGGCGGAAAATCCTCTCAAATTTTGAGCAATAACGTTTTCTGTTTCCAATTGGTACGCTTGTGCGGTTATAAAATTCTGATAAGCTTTTATATATTCTTTAAGTGAAATGCTATAAGTACCTCCAATACTATTGCTTTCTCCTATTGAAAAGCTAATTATATAACATCTTGCTTCTCTACATCTAGGGTTTGTACATCTAGTGGTAATGATGCGACCTGGTTCTGTCATTACTTCTGACAAAAGAGTGGATTCCTCAAAAACAATAGGGTTTTGGTTGCCATCACCCGTTCCCATATGACGAATGACTAAACGTTTGGTAGCTATATAACTATACTCAACCGCTACTTTTTCACTAAATTTGGCGAAAAATCCACTTTCAACTTCAATATATTCAGTAAAAGACATGAGAAAGTGTAGATTTTGTGGGATTGGGTTGTTTGGAAAAATATTATTTTCTACATAGTGAACACGAAAATTCATATCGGTTCTGCCAGAAGCCTCAATAACTACATCTCCTTGGCTGTAGGCAACCCAATGATTCAAAGCAAAGGCAAGCAAAACTACAATAACCATTGAAAAAAGAATAAGCATCCATAATCGAGCCATTTTTGTGAAAAACCATTTAACATTTGTTGTTTTCATACATCTACCACTCTTTTCTTTGTCATTTTGACAACTTTGGATATGTTTTTAGTCCTTACCTAAATGTGCTGACGATGGATTGAAAAAATATACGCGGATACCCTATAAATGGTAAAAATGTCCGCGCGATTCCTAACACATCATCCTGCGGCACCGGAATTGGATCAATGAAATCGCTAGCATCACCACTGGTTATGTATTGACGTTCACCATTAGTGTTATGACTAAAATCAACGACACGATGGATGTATTCGACTCCACCATGGCTAATAAAATGTATAACTTCACCTTCACCAACTTTGGCAAAAGCTTTGCCAGATGGCACTCTTTCGACAAATACCAAGCTCCCGCGTTCAAAGGTTCCTGCCATGGAACTTGTTAGAACTACAACAGGATAAACCGGAAATACGCCCACAAAAAACGCAATAATTCCACCCACTAACGATATAGTAACTATATAACCAACAATAGGCTTTTTTGCATATCTTATTGCTCGCTTTTCTTGCTGTTGCTGGACACGTTTATTTTCGTTCATAAAAAAGAAAAAAATAATTGCCGATACAAACAGCAGACCACTAATTATGAGTGACAAAACAATTGGCGATATATCAGGCAATATAGGCAAAAGATATGGAGACATAGTATATGTGAAACTCACCAAAACAACAGATAGAAAACTACCTTTTATTGAAAAATAACTTGCTGTTGAACTAATTACCAAAGATCTAAAAATTGCTTCAAAGAAAACAGCCCATGGTAGTACATTTCCTTGTAATAGCATTTGTAGCGCATTCATTTGGCTGTATGCAAGTATAACGGTTAACGCTATAATGACACCTCCACGGTTTTGCTGATTGGTGCTTTTTATAAGTTTGTATCTTATAAAGTCTCCCAAAACCACAACCAAGCCTCTTGTCCATAGATTATTTACGATAATAGCCGGATTTATTGTCATAATGTTTTGACCTGCATCAAACAAAAACGAAACAATCAACATAACCATGCCAAGCATCATGATGGACAATAAAGCAATCATGGTAGCCCAATAAGCTTTGCGTACAGGGCGCAAATCAATTCCCATAAAAACATATACTGCTAGAGCAAGTATCATGTATATCAATGGGCGCAATATTAAATTATACATACGGAAGAGGTCAATGGGGATTAATATGAATGATGTGTGCATGATAAACAAAACGATACACACTATTACAGTGAATTTTAAGCTATAGGTTTTCATTTATCTCGTTCCCTTCCGACTCTTACTAAAGAGAAATGGCATAGCAGGCAAAATAGGAACCTACTATGCCATTTCTGACCATTATATGTCACTCTATTGAAGTTACGCGGCTGGGGCGTAGTCGAATGTAACCGTAAGGTTGGCAGCGAAGGCATAATCATCTGAAGCTGTGAACCCTGCTGGTACTGTGCCATCCCAGAAAACATAAACTGTCATGCTGGTTGAGTCTCCTGGGGAAAGCGTTTCACCAACAAAACCAGATATTGAAACATCTTCCATTAGACCGAAATCCACAGCAGTCAATCCTGGGATTGCTATATTAGACCATGTGGCATTTCCTCCTGTAATGATAACGGGTTGTAGGGAATTATTGGTTGCTGTGGCAGTAATCGCGGCAAATCCCTCTTCAGAGAAGTTAATAGTCCATTCGATGCGTTGATTGGTTCTGCCACGCTCGTTTACGATTCTCGCGGTATGTCTGGCACCGATTTCCCAACCTGCGGGAGTGACAGATGAAAGAAGCTGGAAATCTGGACCTCCTGTAACATCTGACCAAACAACATACAAATCTTCTTGAGCGGACAAGTTGATGATTGTACCAATGTCTAGCATACCTGGTGCAAATGCAAAAGCTGTACCGACAACGAATGTCAGCATAAAAGCAGTTACTAGGCTAGTAAGCCTTTTTTTGTTTCTTGAATTCCTCATTTTGGAACCCCTCTCTAATTTATAAGGGTGTTGACTTTTCAACACCCCTTGCATACATCGCCCCTCTTTGGGAACAATTGATGTATAACTCAATAAGTGTTTAGCGCACAACCAGTGCGTATATTGCCGTAATAAGGTTAGTTGTTGCACTATCAATCAGGGTTTGATTGGCAGTTGCATTATTACGGGTGGTTCGTGCCGCGTTAAGCGGTGATTGCAGTCGCGCCCATGATAGAGGCGTGTAGTTACTTTGTATCCTAGATTCTGCCTCTGCAATGGCGGCATCTAGGGCTGTCCAGTTAGGTTCCAGAAAAACCGATATTGGAACAAGTTCGTTTAGTGTTGCAATGAGGTTATCCCTCGCGCTGTCAATTAGTGCTTGATTAGCAGTTGGATTGTTGCTAGTAATTCTTGCAGCATTGAGTGCTGATTGCATCTGCGCCCAACTCAGAGCAGTATAGTTGGTTTGTGTTCTATTCTCGGCGGCAAAAATTACTGCGTTTAAGTCTCCAAAATTGATTCCACCAGTATTAACGGTGAAACTAACATCGAAAGACTGCATTACAGATGCTAATTCATTTGGAACCACAATGCTAATTGCTGAAGGTGTTGTAGTTGCAATTGCAGGTGTAAATCCAAATAATGAATCAACAGCAACGGTTACTGTCGCAGAATGTTCCCCCGCATTTAACCCCAATACTGGAGATACAGTAAAGCTAACGCTTTGTCCAACTGGGATGTTAGAGATAACATTTGGGGTTACTGTAAAACTGGCTGGGTTTTCTCCCGACATATGAATAGAAATTGAACCAGTATCGACCATACTAGTGTTGGTCACTTGTACCTGGTGACTAGGTGTGATAGTGTAATCTGACATTACGTTTGGAAAAACATAGTTAACTGATGGATTTAGAGTGATGGTTACATTTGAATCCTCTATATCTTCACCATTACAGTAACCACAATAAAAAGGTAGTTCACATTCACTACAGCCCGTGTCATTACAATAGAAGCATGGTGGAACGCAAACTTCACATCCAAAATCGCTACAAAAGAAGCAATAGGGGTCACCTAAAACAGTGATTATTCCTTCAATTGATAGAGATTCATCGTGATTGTTAAAAAGGACAATGGGTATCCGTGAATATAGGAGTGCATTTTGAGTTGCAACAAACGACATCTCCACTAAAATATTGCTTGCAAGTGGAGTAGTTTCTGCTAGAACTGAATCAATACCTAGTGCCTCAATACCTTCCTCTGTGTTGTCTGTAAATGAGGTAAATTCGATTAACACTGAATCATCGCCCATTATCACACTGATATCTTCTACATTACCTATTACTCTGACATTGTTGATGTCAATCAATGTTTGGTCGAAGCTAATCGTGAAAGTCTGCCTCTCTTGTGCTTCTGTTAAGATTTCATTAATATCAAAGTCAAAGGTATCTTCCTCGCCGACGCGCACTATCGCTAATGGCATTGTAGTTCGTCCTAATAATGCAATGTTGGGATGTGTAAGAGCTACCCTTGCTGCTGCATTTCCGGCATTCATTGTACTAATACAGCCACCGCCACCAGTACCATAGAACATGCACATATGTCCGTTGATACCATTGTTTGGCCTAAAACTAATATCATGCGGACGCAAATGAAAACCAACAGCTACCAAATGTCCTCCTGGAAATCTCAAAATCCCAGGGCGAGCATTCCATGTGTTCCAGCCTGGAATGGTTCTTGCAATATTAGTATCATTTAGTGACCAAGGATCCCAATCAGTATGATAACCCGTTGAGACTGCCCATGATATATCAAATGATTTCATGGTTTCAAGGTCTATGAGTTCCAGCCTTATTCGATTCGTTTCATTTGGTCTATTAGGGGGCGTTCCTACTCCTTCTGCTATTGCAAGATCAAAAACTGCTCTAGTTGTACCTAACAACCTGACATTAGGTCGCGTATATACTGTAAATGTCGGTCGTACTTGTACTTGTACTTGTACTTGTACGTTCGCACTTCCTCTTCCGGTTATTGTAATTGTTGGACTATAAGTGCCTGCACGAAGTCCGTCTTGAGGACGTATTGAAAAGGTTCTACTTTGCCCTGGTGCCATTGCAGTAGTCCAGTTCGCGGATGGCGTAAGCACCCAGAAATCCACAGTTGGCAGTATGTTTAATGTTATATTCGTATTTCCGGTGTTCGTGACAGTGAAATTCTGCACAGGCCTTCGTGTGTACCCAATTTGTTGATTTCCAAAATTATGCGTAGCTGGGGACACTGATATTGAGTTTATTGCAGAAGTTACAGTAAATGTTGGTCTTACTTGTACGTTCGCGCCTCCACTTCCGGTTATGGTAATTGTTGGACTATAAATACCCACAAGAAGCCCATCTTGAGGACGTATCGAAAAGGTTCTACTTTGCCCTGGTGCCATTGCAGTAGTCCAATTCGCGGATGGTGTAAGCACCCAGAAATCTACAGTCGGCAACGTATTTAATGTCACATTTGTATTTCCAGTATTCGTGATAGTGACATTTTGCACAGGCTGTCGTGTATAACCAACTTGATGACTTGCAAAATTTAATGTATTTGGGGATGCAGTTATCGAGGTTGTAGCCGTAGTAAAACTTCGTATCTGTCCCATACTACGCCCGGCTCTATTTTCAGCCCACGCTCTATAATAAATGGTGCGCCCTGCCGTTAAGTTGGTCGCATTAATTGAGAATACACCACGTATACGTTCATTTGCAGTAGTTGCTCTACTGACCGTCCATGGATTACTCATATTAGAGGAAAAACTTAAATCCATTCCTACTCTAGTGACCGCATCCCCTCCGTTTAACAATGTCTCTCCTTGTAAAGTAACGGAACTTCCTAAACCAGTCTGTGGATTTATTTGGCGAGTATTAACGGTAGGCGGTACTCTTAATTCAAACTCGACCCTATCTTGAGCGTACCGTCCTACTGCCCCTACCCAAATTACAAATTGACCTCCTCCCAATTCGGACAACGGAATTGTAATTTGACGTGCAGTGCCAACATCAAATTGAGGACCTCGAATATAAGTACGAGGGGTATAGGATGATTCAAGCTTTACAAGCGTGACTCGAAAACTTTCACCTGGTATGTTACTACCCCAAGTTACTGTTAAATCTCTGTTGAGATTAGTTGTAGAGCCTGCCACTGGATGCGTTATCCATACTGGCATTGATGCGGCGACAAAAGAAGTATCAATGATGTTTTCAAACACAGACTGTATATAGAAGTCTTGATATATTTGTTCCTCGTAATACAAAATCTGGTGAAAAACATCAATTTCAATATCTTCAAATTGATGCTCTGAAGCGGAAGCAGGAAACGCATCTGTAAAACCTGCCACTTCCAATTCATTCGTTTCAATGGATATTGACGCTTCCTGTGCCGCAAGCACCGTATCTGGTAAAAATGCGAGTAGCATACAGAAAACTAAAAGTATGCTAATTTTTTGTTTTTTCATTTACGTTTATTCCTTTCTAATTCCTTTTTAATTCCTTTTTAAGTCTGGTGTGGTATACCTAATAAAACATTCTCCGGGTCGGCAAGATGTCGTGCCAACAAGACTAGATCGGCGACATCAACCTTACCATTTCGGTCAGTGTCCGCTAGATAGAGAGCATTTCCAAAAAGCTGCTTGCCTGGAACTCCCGCTAAGTGTTGCGCCAATCTAACTAAGTCGTTTACACCAGGGATTCCAGATTCAGTTACATTCCCAAAGCTAATTGCTTGTAACACATAAACAAACCCATGGTTTGGTTCGGCGAAAACATCCGCCCCATTTGCGTCTTTCAACTCCATTACTGATATAGTAAGTGGAGTTTGTCCTACGGGTACGTTATTTTTGATTCTAAAGTGAATTGAAACCAATTCTGCTTTAGACCACCACCTTATGCAGTTCTTTTAAGCCAAACTTCATCAGGCTCATTCCCTTCTGTTTATTTTTCCTACCACCTTGCATATGGAAGGAAGTCTTATGTTCCGTATTTGTCCTGCCCCCGGAACTAGGCATAATCCCAAATCGCTGTTGGTTAGCAGCGCTTAGTACCGCGATACCGTTCGTTTTACACGGGTTATATGCAGTAGCTTTTCTCTCTGAGAAACTGCCCCCATTGCGATGTCTGTGGCTGGGCAGAAGTACCATTATAGGAACTGGAGATTTTTGCAATCAAGCTGTACCAATAAGCTTGTTATGGCTCAACGTTTATCGCTCGTCTAAGTTTCCTATGCTATCTTATATAGAAGCAGTGGATTCAGAGGTCTTGGCGACGTTAGCCTTGTTGCTTTTCCTTTTGGTCTCGCAGTTCTGATGTACTTGGGATATGGGTATGACCGATTTTTAACGGTGTTTTTCAAGGTGCGGAGGTGAAGTGAGTGGTCTAGTGCCCTCTTGCTTTGACGTTACAGGAGCATTGTAAGCGACATAAAGTTGTGGTGTAACTGAATTAATCTTGTGGATTTATTGAAAAATCGCTGTGGGTTTCTTCGCTTCCAGTGTTTATACGAAATGCCAACCTTACAATCCTTGAAGTACCTAGCACCGACACCGTTATTTTCACCTCGTCTTCTAGGCTAGAGGAAAGAGTGTCTATTGTGAACGTGGTAACATCTGATGTCGTTCGAATCGTAAGTGTAGTTAGGGCAGCTACTAGTGTAAGACCAATAACATGCATAAACTACCCGCCAACCTTTGAACTCTTTTGAAATCTGATTTCATAGGTTTTATTCCTCCTCACAACTAATATTTTGCTTAGTTAAATTTTAAGGAATCATTGGATTTTTCTTTTGTATCTGTAAAACAAGAGCAATTACACCCATATTGATACCACATTTCTAACACAGAGCCATATAACACCCCGCATCGTTGGCACAATGTGCGAATATGACGTTTTTAGTTCGCTTCAATGCTATAAGTTCCATTATAAATAATTTAAGTTGTCGTGTAATTGAATAATTCTTGTGAGATAGCTTCAAAATTTTTGTGAGATAATAATGCCTTAGAAGTACCAGAAAGGCATATAAAATTTCTGAGATGTTATTATTAAAACCTCAGCGTGTACAATGATTTATGCAAGTTACACATTGCTGAAATAGAACCAAAAAGATCGTATTAAAGCCCCTCGAACTCTTTGTTTTTTAGAAAAATCCAGTATTGAGAAAACGTTGTGAAAACATTGTGAAGTCAGATTAACGCCATTTTCGACTTTACAACACTAAGTTCAATCAGGTATACTCATGCTCCTAAATGAGTACAACTATTGGAAAGGGTTATACTCCCACGTTTAGGTAGTTATACTTTTTAATACCTTGTGCATTTGGCAGGATTGCTTTTTACAAAAACAAAGGAGTAGGTATCAATGACAGAAGAAAAAACTTTCAAACGTCTTTGCTATGGGACTTTTGCAAAAGTGATGCTATGGGGCATCTCAAAACCTAAACAGCAAACTAAATTACATAACTTGCTATTAGGCATATTGGACGAGGCATACAAATACAAGGGAGTAGACTCGGCACATGCTTCAAAGTGGTTTAATTGCAATGATGATGTAACAGGAAATTTGCGAGAAGCAGCTCATAATGCAGATATTGAAAAAGTATCCGCATCTTTCAAAAAGGGAGTATACGACAAAGTAAATCCGAATAAACGGCAAGTAATGGTGTCCGCTATACGTGAAATTATCAAAGAAGATACTACTATTGAGGCCGATACAGTGATTGACAGAATGAATAACATCAAAAAGAGTGATTTGCTATTGGACAAGCCTATCATTGATGAGTCCAATTTTCTTATGGGTGTCTTTATATATACGGTTATCCATGTCGACAACAGGGTGGGCGAAGATTTCGCCTCAAAAATTGAAGAATTTCTTGAAGATTTTTTGGAAAAGAGTCGAAAAAATATAAATATTGATATATCTGTGATTGTCGATAAGGAAAGTCAAAAAAATGTAATACCTCCTCAAATAGATACAGCCATAATGGACTTAGACATCAGGAAAGCTATTATTTATGACATAGCTAAGAAAGTAGTTGGCGTTTGTGCAGTTTTTATAATCGCTGGGCTTCTTGTTTTTGTTGGCATCAATATTGGTAGAAGAGAAGCAATGGCATATCTGGAATCTACTATCGCAGCAACAACACCAATACCTACAACTCTAACAGGGGAAATACCTGACTCGAAGATTATCGGGATAACTCCTGAGCCTACGCTCCAACTAACCGATGTATCAATCTCAGAAACCGAACTTGGAGACGATATTTTTAGTTTCACTTTTTATTTAAATGGTGTCGTATACACCTTGCCTGCTCCTTTTTCTGTATTTGAAGCTAATGGCTGGACAGGTAATGACTTGGCAGAAAACACTATAAGTCCGGGTCGTACTCAGAGTTCTAGATTAACTCATGAAACTCAATTTATAGCTGAAACTCAAATTATATCTGTTGCTTTCGTAAATAATACAGAAAATGTACTACCGTTAAATGAAAGTTATGTGGGGAGTATTACCTTTTCTACTGGTCGAAACGAACCCTCAGTGATTCTCCCTGGAAACATAGTTTTAGGTTCTACATTTGACGATGTTATTATAGCTTTTGGCGAACCAAGTTCTTCGAGAATAACAGGTACATTGACATTTTTTGAATATTCACAAGGCATCAGCGGTAGCAGTGTCACAGTGGTATTTGATACTGAAATTGGTGCCGTTAGGGAATTGAGAATACGAAATCCTACTATTCTGGAAATGTACCCTGTTTTTGAAGGAGATTTACCAGATATAGTACTTGCCTATGAAATTCCAGACAGTTTAGGTAATGATTGGAGAAGTTTTCGAGTGCGGTTTGGTGGATATTTATACCAACTTCCTGCACCTGTATCTGCTTTTTTGGAAAATGGTTGGGTAATTACAAGCAACCCCAACGAAATGCTTTCTGCACATAATGATGGGTGGATTACTATGCGTAAGGGCAATCAATCTATGCGCGTTCTAATTAGAAACTATGACGATAGGGTACAGCCTATTTCCCACGGCTTTGTAACTCAAGTTAGATATGGTTCAAGAAGTGGTTACGCAATATTACCAATTGAACTTCCCGGCGGTATTACCGAAAATTTTACAATTCAAGAAATTATAGCAATTTGGGGTGAACCTAGCCTTAGTTATGATCAGACACTACTTCTCCCCAACAGCACACCCAATAGGTTTTATAATTGGCGTTTACAAGGAATGCAGTATGTACAATTTAATGTTTATACAGAAACTGGAGAAATTCGGTTTATAACAGTTCAAAACGCTCCTTTAACATTGGACTGATTTAGAGTGGCTGGGTATAAGTGCCCCTTTCAGAGATTATTCAGCAAGACCTAGAGAAGTATCCTTCGCTTGGAATTGAAAATTGAAGACACGCCCTATGCGCCTGTCCAAATGCCTATCCGGTATTTTTTATTGTCTGGAGAGCGGGAATAGACTCAAAATCACAAAAACGTGGTTTTGGCTGTTCCCGCTATTTTGATGTAGAAAAATATCATCTTCAAGAAAAATTCAGACTAAATTCAGCAAAAATTCAGATTCATAATATATGATGGAATTACCAAACAAGAAGATACTTGAAATTTGGAAAACAGGAGGATAAATGACAATGTATCTATTTATCAATGCAATAAAAAATCTTGGGCGCAATAAAAGCCGAAACATACTGATAGCCGCGATTACACTTGCGATTATCATATCCACGGTAGTAACGCTTACCATAAACAATGCCGCCGCCAGAATTGTTGACGATATTCGACTTGATTTAGGTTCGCGGGTATCAATTCGGCAAGATTTTATTGAAATGCGCCAGATGGGTTTGGACGCGAGGGTGGACGCACAACATATACCCTTACAAAACTTTATGGCCTTTTCGGAATCAAGTTATTTAAGGCATACAATATTTAGTGCGGATGTGCTTGCGTGGAGCGATTCGGTTATAGCTATCGATGACCCTGCTTTTGGCATGAATACCCGTATGCTCGACAACGACGAAATTATGTTTACAGAAACTCTACGTCTTGTTACTTCTTCGGATGTTGAAATGTTGCCGGACTTTGGAACATTGCGGGAAATTGTAGATGGCAGAATGTTTGAGGGCATTAATGAGACTATCATTAGTCAAGAACTTGCATTGTTTAATGGAATATCTGTAGGTGATACCATTGAATTAATCGGTGCATTTGCAACAAACAGAGTATTCAACTTGACAGTTGTAGGCATATATTCCGATGAAACGGAAGCGTACTTGAATCCATGGATGCTTATGTTTGGAGCGTTTCCCTCCCAAAACCGCCGTAATGAAATTATAACAAGCTTTGATACCCTTGTTGCTTCAGGATGGGAAACTAATTTAGGTTTGGATATTGATTTTCAATATTTTCTTAGCAATCCAGATAATTTAAGGTACTTTGAAGCAGAAGTAAGGGCGATGGGGCTACCATTTACTTACAATGTGGATATAAACCGTGCGGCTTTTGAAAGAGTAACAGGGCCTTTATCTGGCATGAGCAGTGCCGCTGTAACATTTATGGTTGTTGTTTTGATTCTTGGCGCGATTACGCTTGCTCTTATATCCTATATGGCAGTACGTGAACGCAAATATGAAGTTGGCGTACTACGGGCAATGGGCATGGAAAAAGGAAAAGTAGCCTTCGGCATAATTGTGGAAGCTGTTATGATTGCCGCTATATGCCTTGTGATTGGAGTTGGGGTTGGTAGCGTGATAGCACAGCCTATTGCAGATGGAATATTAGAGGGTAGAGTTACAGAAGCAGATGCAGTTGAAAGTCCAATGGCAGGCCGCGCGTTGTTTGCTGGCGGTCAAGCACAGATAGGGGATGGTACAGAGGGATACGTACCTGTAAGTGAAATCCAATTAAGTTTAGGCGCGGATGTTATTCTTCAAATCATACTTATAACGCTTGGATTAGCGGCACTTACAAGTATTATAGGTGTCATTATCATTACCAAATATGAACCACTGAAAATTCTTAGAGAAAGAAATTAAGGAGGGCTAAGCCATGAGTACACTTGCATTGCAGGACGTTTCCTATAAATATGAAGGAACGACAAGGACTATTTTCAAAGATGTGAATCTACAGTTTGAAACGGGAAAAGTTTATACCATTGTTGGAAAATCGGGTGCAGGAAAGTCTACCTTACTTTCTTTGTTATCTGGTTTGGATACGGCAACAGGCGGAAAGATTGAATATAACGGCGAAAACCTTGCAAATATGAATCGTAACCAATACAGAGCCAAGAAAGCAGGGATAATATTTCAAAGCCTAAATTTACTACCAACCGCAACCGCTATTGATAATATCATTTTGTCAATGAATATCAGCGGCGTAAAAGGGTCAAATAAAACCAAAAAAGTACGGGCTTTAGAGTTGTTATCAAGGGTAGATATTTCGCCTGAGAAAGCAAGCCGTAAAATTCTAAAACTTTCCGGCGGCGAACAGCAACGTATAGGCATAGCACGGGCATTAGCACATAACCCAGAATTGATTGTAGCAGACGAACCAACAGGAAGTTTGGATAAGGATACCGAGGCTAAAGTCTTAAAAATTTTTGAATCCCTTGCCCATGATGAGGGTAAGTGCGTAATTATCGTAACCCATTCAAAAAAAGTAACCACCATAGCTGATGAGATATGGGGCTTGGAAAAAGGTGCTTTTCGACAGCTTGATAAATCGGAAGTTCCGGTCGGGCGCGAAACTAATAAGCCTAAACATGGGAAAAAGGGTAGGAGATAAATCAATGTACGCAATAGAACACGCGCTTTTGAATCTAAGGAAAAACATTGGTCGTAACATTTTACTTGGTTTAATAATATTCGCAATTATCACTGCCATAGTGGTTGCTTTAGCGATTTTTAATACAACAGGCATTGTTATAGAGGAAACAAGAGCAGCTATAATGAGTGCAGTGCGAATTACTCCCACACAGCGAACGCAAACTGTAGGCGGCCATCAAGCCGCCCTTGCAGAGAGCGGTAGCCTACAAGAATCTTTGCTTACCTTAGAATTACACCAATACTTTGCCGAATCCCCATATATTACTGGCGTTGACATCAGTGAGGGCAATAGAGGTATAGAAGCCGTTTATTATCTAACACACCCCGATATGATAACAGAATTTGAAGCGGATTTACGCAGTCGCGGTTTGCCGGATAATTATACTGTAAGAGCGGATGAAACGGCATTTGCAAGCGTAGTTGCACCGGTTGAAAGTTTACAAAGCCTTTCATTAGCCTTCTTGCTGATTATTATAGTACTTGGTGCGGTTATTATGGTTTTGCTATCAGTTATCGCCATTCGTGAACGTAAATATGAAATTGGTGTACTACGCGCAATGGGCATGAAAAGGCAAATGATTGCCCTTAGTCTTTGGACAGAAATAATCGTAATTACCTGTATTTGTTTTGTTATCGGTATGGGTATAGGTTCAGTGCTATCACAGCCCGTTTCAGATTCAATTTTAGCAGGGCAAACGCAATCAGCAAGTGCTACAACATTGGCTGATAGGCTGAATGACGTGGCAGGAACACAACCAGTAACTATTAATGTTTCAATAAATATCATTACAGCATTGCAGATTTTTGGTATCTCGATTTTACTTGCTTCCATTGTTGGCATTATCTCAGTTAGTAGAATAACAAAGAGCGAACCCATAAAAATATTGATGGAACGAACGTAGGGGTGGATAATTTGAAATGTTTGGAATTAATTGATGTATCTTACCATTATGAAGGCAGTACAGATGATGTGCTAAAGAAAGTTAATGCCTCTTTTGAGAGCGGGAAAGTATATGCAATTGTTGGGCAATCGGGCGCGGGAAAATCAACGCTATTATCGCTTATTTCCGGTTTGGATTATTGTAAAGACGGCAATATCTACTACAACGGTAAAAATTTGCAGGAAATTGACCGTGACGAATATCGCTCAAAAAATGTTGGAGTAATATTTCAAAGTTATAATCTTCTGCTTAATTCAACGCCTGTTTACAATATAACCCTTTCAATGAATATAAGTGGGAACAATATCAATGAGCGGAAAGCCAAAAAAGACCATGCCTATACCTTATTAGATAAAGTGGGAATAGACAGAGAAACCGCAGACCGCAAAATCCTAAAACTATCAGGCGGCGAACAGCAACGAGTAGGTATCGCAAGAGCGTTATCTCATAATCCCAATGTCATAATCGCAGATGAACCAACGGGCAACCTTGATGAAAAAACCGAGGCTGACATTTTGGAAATCTTCACCCAACTTGCCCATGATGAGGGTAAATGTATAATTATCGTAACACACTCGGATAATGTTAGTGCCATTGCAGATATAGTTTACCAAATTGAGGCAGGTATTATACAAGAACAACACTAGATCTTCCCCAACAAATCCATTTTCTCAATTTTACCGTTATCCTTTGGCACTTCTACATCTTTCTCTCTCACCTCACTGGTTCTTGGAGCCTTTGCTTCCACTCGCTTGATTTCCTCATCATATTTACGTAGAAGAGGGTGCAGGTAATCTGTCCGCGCCAGAACAATAGTATACTTGTCGTAGCGATGCAAGTAAAACAGGGCTTTGAAGCTATCTTTTTTACCACTATCCATTAGCCAATAAATAGAGGAGTTCAGAAGAGGTCTATTAATTAATAATATGTATAGTGGTATCAGCTTCAAGCTGTGCTTTTAACTTTGCACCCATATGGCTTAACAAACGGTCAACATCTTCTTCACTATCTATCTGCCTAGTGCTAGACATAAGGCTTTTTAATGCCACAGTTTTGGATTTACGAATAGTAGTAGTACTGGAATTATCTTTTTTATATTGCCGAATTTCCTCCTCAATAAAGCCTTGAATATACCTTTGCATCATGCGTTCGCTTTCGGTTCGCATAGAAATAGCGGCAAAAATATTTTTTGATTGGGAAAGTCTATTTAGTAAATCTCCAAAATCTCCTCTAACATTGTTTTCGAGCATGTCTTTAGTGTCTATTATAGTGCGTCGCCCCAAATCTATAAGAGTTATATCGCGATCAGTTTCAATGTCGTCGTAGATAGATTTGCACTCGTCTTCTAATAGTTGCTTATAACGAATATTAAACTGATTTACCAATTCCAGCAAATCGCGAATTTCTGAATATGGGGATTTTAGTTTTGTGATTTTATCAACTTTTGCTACAAGTTCTTTTGTCTCGGAATCCAGGACATATGAGCGATTGCCCTCATAAACGTCCAGCATTTTTAGTGCATTATCAAATATAAGCCTTTGATTTTTGAAAAAATTTTTTACATCCCGTACATCCATTTCATAGTCCAACAATTCATCTTTTTCGGTATACAGATATTCATAAACGGATTTGTAATCCTTTAATCGCTCAATATGCTCAAATAACTTCTTCCCGCGTTCCAAGACTTCCTTGCCAGGATAACGTGTGCTAGTATATTCGTTAAGCAAGTCTTTGATGCTGTCACTGTTTCCTGATAATTCAGCGGCGCAAAATTCCTTTATTCGCGCAATTAATTCATCTTCACTATTTGGTAAATCACTTCGCCCAAATACCTCATTAGCAATTTCCTTAGCGTTAGCAATAAGAGCAGGGGAAATAACAACACGCCATTTTACAACAAGCCTGTCAAGATATTCTCGCTTGGTAACATAATCAATATTTATATCAGCAATTAAGATGTTTTCACCGTTCAGCTCAAAGCGTATTTTCTGATTTCTGAATATAGTTAGCACAATACCCATTGTTTCTATGTTTTTCCAACCATAAGGTATTCTACAAAAATGTTCTAATAGTGTACGAATGGTGGTTATTTTGTTTAGGTTATATTCGCGTTCAATTATATCTTGCACATCGGTAATAGCAAGGTGATTTGGGTTCACAGAGCCACTTAAAGTAATCTGAGTATCCTCTGTTGCCGTAAGAATTTCTTTAAGTTCTTCAATTGTGCTGAAAGGTCTTGTAATATAATTTAATCTGTAATAAAGGCTGTCAACCAAAGCCTTAAAGCCGTCATCAATTCTTTGTTTTGGGGGTTTCTCCCTGATATTCAGCTTGTGGGTGTTCATATAAATAGCCGCTTTTTTAAGAGCCTCCACAACCAAATAGCGACAACGTGTGACACGTTGTTCTCTCTCTTCGGCTTTAGTTGCTCTTATCATTTCTGATGAACTGGTTGCAGTTCTATCGGAGCCACGACGAATAAAAGCGTCTATTTGCATCACTTGTTGCATTTCATCCAAAAACTCAGTATTAAATGGCAAAACTACGATTACATTACGTTCTGCACCCGATAATAATCTTATTGATGAATCATCTTTACCGTGGTAGGAGGAATAAGGGGTCAATACACGTATGCCTATATCCTCTTTTTGTGTGCCTAGGGGGCGGTCATCAATTATAGTGTTAAAAGCAAAATCATTACGGTCGCTATGGCGATATTTTTTATTTACACCAAAGAGTTCGTCAAAAATTACAGCTCCTACTTTATCAATAAGTTCCTTATGGTCAATGGATATTTCGCGTATTTCACGATTAACATCCTGTTCCTCATTGGTTAAGAAAATAAACAAGTCTCCGTTTACCGTTATAAGTCTTTGTTCTTCTAATCGTCGCAAGGAAGCATCTATTTTCTTTTTAAGGGTTATTTTGTCTTGGTTGATATTATCAAGCATGATTGTGGCTAGATTCTCTAGCGTTGAAGGTAAGATATTTGGAATATATTTTATCAAGAACAGTACTTTAAGGACTTCTTCATCACCTTTAACAAGCACGCTTGTATCTCTTCTGGCATCTTCTTCTGCATCTAAAATTACTTTGCGGATATTGTGGTCAAGAGAAATCTCAACTGTTCGGTAAAACGCGCCAAAGGGAATTAAAACAGTTTCTTCATAATCTGTATATTGCAACGCCGCCTCTTGGAAAGCGTTTAGCAATGACCGTTCACCCTCGGACAAGTGCTTACCAGATGCTCCATGTGTGCGTATACCATTAAACACCGCTGATAATAACTTAAACTGGTAAGGAATAAAGGGGTATACATCTACAAATTCATCAGCACTTTCGTATCCCCGTTTTTCAACGGCATCTGAAAAAACAATCAGATTTTTAAGTATTGCATCTTTTTCCGCATATAAAAGTCTTAGTTTTTCAGTTGCCAAATCGGATTTGGAAAGTAACCTTTTCCTAATTACCTCGTCCACGTTATGGGAAGTAAGTTTTAGTTGAATATCAAAACGTCCGATTGCCTTAGAAAAATTATCACGTCTTACTTTAGTGATAGCTTCCAAATCCTCTTGGGCTGTACATATAACCCAAGCGCGTCCTCCGCATTCTGTTCCAAGACCTTCAACGATACTTTGCAAATTAAGTATTAGGGAACTTGAATTGCCTATATATTGGCCAACCTCATCGCATAAAAATATTACAAACTGCTTTTTGCCTGTTTGTTTTTCCTTTGCTTCAATATATTCGCGTACTCTGCGAGAAAAGGTGCTAATATCAAGGGCATAATCTTTTGCGGCGTTGCTATGCCATGCAAGAGCGGATTCGTGGCTCATTTTGGTAGTATCGGTTAATGCTTGTACAACATTATCTTGTTCAAAATAAATCCGCTCACGAACGTCCTCCCATATATTGTCGGAAATTTCTTTGAAACGCGCACGAAAATCGTCGTACTGACCTTCATTAGACAGTTGACGTTCTAAATCGGCAACCCATGGAATGATACTGCAAAAACCTTGCATTTTATTAAATACCTTCATAAAGACTGTAACAATTGGGTCTTTGTTTAATTTGGAATCGGCACTTGCCTCTGAATCTATATTAAAAAGAATAACATCAGCATTTGTATCAGATGCTATTTGCATATCTGCCATAACACGATTATCTGCAATTTTACCCTCAAAAAAATCAATGGCTTTTCTTCCATCATAAAAATCATTTCCAAGTAAATACGATAAAATTTTCAAAAAATGGGATTTACCACTTCCAAAGAATCCAGAAATCCACACACCCATTTTATCTGTGCGACTTTTTGTACCCTTGCGATAACCTTCAAAAAATTTATCAAAATGTTGCCCTAATTCTCTGGTGACTACATACTCGTCAAGTTCTATTGTTATAACTTCAGCTGATTCTTGTCCAAATTTGACAACGCCCTGAATCGGGCGGTGTATATCTTTTACGAACATATCAGATATTTTCACAATCGTAACTCCCTTACTAGACTTACTCACTCGCCTTGAAGTTGTAAGTTGGGCGTATCCGTTCCACAATCTCTGCTGTAGGGGTGATATGGCTTATAATCTCGTCCATGCTTTTGTATGCCATTGGTGCTTCGTCTAGGGTTTTGCGATTTACTGATGTAGTAAAAATCCCACTCATTTCATTTTCATAATCTTCCATTGAAAAAGCTTTAAGTGCCGCAGTACGGCTCATTAGACGACCTGCTCCATGTGGTGCAGAACTGTTCCATTCATCATTGCCTTTACCAATACAGATTAGACTACCATCACGCATATTTATGGGGATTAATAAACGCTCCCCCGTTTTTGCAGATACTGCACCTTTGCGAAGTATCATAGTATCGATGTCGATGTAATTATGAATTGTAGTGAAACGGTCTGTTTCGGTAAGCCCCATCCCCTGTAAGATAACTTCTGTCATGGCCTTGCGGTTTAATGTAGCAAAATATTGGGTTAGTTTCATATCATGGATATAGTCATCGAATAGCACGCCGCTAACATATGACAGTGCCTTGGGGTATCCGTGATTTGTTTGCTGTTTCAACTCTTTTATAGTGGAGGCAATCTCCTTATGCCGTCCCTCTGCTTTTAAGGCTTCAACTGCTTCTTCTATTTGTGTTTTAGACTTGCCGCAAAGGGTACGATACGCCTCGTCTTGATAATAATGGGCAACTTCGTTGCCAAGATGACGACTGCCAGAATGTACAACAAGATACAACTCGCCATTATCTGAACGCCCAACCTCAATAAAGTGATTACCGCCGCCTAATGTGCCAATACTACGTCTTGCGCGTTCAAGGTTGACCTCATTTGCAATTTTCATTTTGGTTAAATCAATTTCCGCATTCAATGGGTGATAGGTTGGACGAATTTCAAAACCAGATGGTATTTCACGACGAATCAATTCATCAAGAGCCGCATAGTCAATCTCTTTCTCCACTATTTTGACCGTTTCCATACCGCAACCGATATCCACGCCAACCATACCTGGAACGATTTTATCAGATATGGTCATGGTTGTTCCGATTGTGCAACCCATTCCTGCATGGACATCGGGCATGATGCGTATTTTACAATCAGCAAATTCTTCGCGGTCACATACGGATTTTATTTGTTCCAGTGACGCAGTTTCGAGTTCGTTTGTATAACAAATGGCGGTATTGTGATTGCCCGTAACTTTTACCATATTATTTTATCCCCTTATTTTTTCTATTGCTTTACATTTCGCTAATTCGTATAATCCCCATTTAAGTCACATCTATTTGGCACATTTGCATTATGTTAAGAGCTTCCATATGGCTTTTCGGGGTAACGCCTGCGCAACAGTTGGCATTTACACTGATTTTTATATCTGGCATGGTATTCTTAATCATTATGGCATTGGAAATTACACAGATGTCGGTACAAACACCTAATAGCTCTATTTCCGAAATTTCCGTGCTACGAGCATTTAGGAATGTAACTAAGTCAATGCTACCGAAAACAGGCTTAGTAAAAGTATTTTCAGATAACGCTGATATTCTGATGGTATTATTATTGTTGCGCCAAGCATCCAATATAGTCTCATCAATTTGCCATCCCTCTGTTCCCTCAATACAATGAGGTATGGGAAGTTTTTTACCCTCAGCCGTATTGAGATAATCTTCTTGGTGGGTGTCTTGGGTAAAGAGAATCAATTCGTTGGTGGAATTTTCTATACGGTTAACAATACTATCTACGATACTAACGGCCTCGGTTGTTCCCAATGCGCCTGAGATGAAATCCTTTTGCATGTCCACAATTATAAGTACCTTCATAAGATGTTTTCCTCCTACTTCTTATTTCTTATAAATCATATTATATCGTGAATACTCATATTTTGCGACATCTTTAGGTTAATACTTACCTATCCCCAAAAATAAGTTATAGTATAAAAAACACTTTTTTGACACTGGACAAAATCAAGAAGATGTAAAAGAAGCCCGTGAATGTATGAAAAGGAGATTTTATATGCAAAAGCTTATGGATTTTCTAAATAAATTAGAATCAAAAAAGATATTTTATAAACTTGATAAAACAAATGACGAATACATTATGGTGGAAGTTGCAGTACCTGGTGAGAGATGGGAAGTTGAATTTTCTAACGATAACATAAGAATCGAAAAATTCAAATCTGACGGAACACTCTATGACGAATCAGAAATAAAAATGCTGTTCGACAATTTTTCAGATTAATCGTTTCGTTGTCCATCTCATTGAATACTGCTATTAGGGCGTGTTACCACTAACGAAAACACAGACTTGCGGTCGATATTTCCGCCAGTTTCCGGCGGTATCGACGAAAACTGGCGAAAAATCGCCGCACAAATCTGTATTTTCTTTTAGTGGGAACACGCCCTATTCCACTTAGAATACCAAAACTGTACTGCAAATATAAAAATGAAAAACGCAATTGTGCCCCACCAACTAGTGCCAGCACCGTCGCTGTCCTGCCAAATTCTAGCCGGAGCCGTGACATTATTAGCGATGTGCATCATAAAAACTGGAACAAGTGAGTAGTATCTTTTGAAAAGCATAACAAATGCACGATGCATAAAAAATGTAAATGCCAGCCATGTAATAAAACCAGGTATACCCATAGGAATTCCAATTACCAACTGCTGTGGCATATGTAGAACCATGAACAAAGTGGCTCCTAAATTTATAGCCCAAAAGTCATTTTTGACTAACCCATATAACCTAGTTTGAATATAACCCACAAAGGTTATATCCTCTCTTACAGCCAAAAGAGTTACACTCGCTAAACTGAGTAAAATGGAACCAACTGAATACAATGTCCATCCATTGGTCAGCCCCGGCATCAGCCCTCTAAACACAAGCATAATCGGCATAAATAAAAGCCCAATCCCTATCGCAGGCAAAATATTCTTCTTGTGCAAACCTATAGAGGCAAGACTCTGTTTTCTTATTTTTATAAGCACAAATACAATTAAAATATTAACAATTGCAATCACAGCATCTGGTATCTGCCATTCCTCGTCAGAGATACTAAATTCTGAACGAATGATACTAACCGTAAAAGCAAATATAAGCCAATATGTAAAAAGACAAATCGCTATAATCGCATCTTTTTTACTGAATTTTGATACCTCTTGTTCATATTGTAAATCTCTATTCATATAAAAACCACCTGCTATACTTGATATTTTTTACTATAATATCAAGTATAGCAGGTGATTTTTCGGAATCAACATAGATAATACTAAGAGGTATGTATTTGGGAGTGAACTGCAAAAAAACAAGAGTGAACTGTAGTAACCCACTCTCACCACTCAATTTTTGTTTGCGCGTTCCCTTAGTTTTTTTGTTAGTTGGTTGGTTAATTTTTTAGTCCGATAAAAATCTATCACAATCACCATTACGTAGACTCCCAATATCAGACATACGATTAGAATCATACGAATGGGTTCGCCCCACGAAACCCACTTCATAAAAATTGCAATAGGCATAATAGTCACTACTATTAGGAGTAGATGGAATAGATGACGTGTAAGCAGTTCTAATCTATTCAATTCTCTTTTTGAATAAAATACAAGCTCCGCCGTTAAAGCAAATAAAGCAGATAGCGCGACTATGGCGAATATGTCGCTCAAATTCATAACACTTGCGCCATGAAGCCACAAGTATATAGACCCTGCAACTATCGAACAAAAAAATATCATAAAAAAACTACTTAGCACGCGTTCTGCCATCTCTTTAATATCCATTACTTACAATTCCTCCACCTATATCCCTAAACTCTTTTTCAGTTCACCAACATATCGTCTCGAAATTATTACTCGTTCTTTATTTGTCAGAACGGCTTCTACGCTACCAGATAGTGAGGGAGTAAGTGATTTTATTTTGTTCAAATTCACAATGACTGATTTGGATATTTTGAAAAAATCGGTAATGTTTAATTCGTCAACTTCGTATAGTTTTAGCTTTGATTCATACACATCATACTCACAGTAAATAAATGTTTTTTTGTCTACGGCTTCAAAATAGTAAATATCGGAAGGATTAATTCTATGAACTTCATTGTCAATGTAACCAACAAACATGTTGCTTGGTGTTTTGATAGAATTTAGTACATTCAAAAGTTCGGGGCTTATGTTGCGACATCGTACAATAATTTCATCTTCTGCTCCCGCTGGTGGTTCTTCTATTGTGATTTTCAAGCTCTACCACCACCTAATCAACTTTGATTATCTGTTCTGTGTTTTCGTTATGATTATTCACCTCTTACAGGAGCGATTTTACATTTGGTTACTGACACTTAATTTCTTAGCTAGTCTACGCTGAAATAAAGGATAAACTTTTTTAACTTTTCCATTAACTTTTATTAACGAACCTGTATCCTTAAAAAACATACTTACGCCAGCTTCTTTACACTGTTTGTTCAAAGCTATTACCCATTCCAACTCCAATAGTCTTCCCTGTTTAGCCACTTCTCCCGCCACTGAAACATACTGAATGTCCTTGAGATAAGATTTAATGTTTATTTCCTCTAACAATGGACTACAAGAAATATACTTTAATTTTATTGGCAGGTCACATAAAACAGGTAGTCTTAAATCAGCCTGCTGTTGGTTTTCAACCGTCACTCCTAAAATTACATTAGGATAACCGCTCTCCCAATCTTCTGGTAATCCAACTCGAAATCTTTCTATTCTTTTAGTTAATAAGAGAAAGGTAGTTTTTGGATTTTCTTTTATCTTTCTCCAAAAATCTACTCGCCAATCATCTGCATTAGGATGAAATATATCGGACATAAATCCAGTTATAACTATCTTAGTCTGCTTAAAATTGTTCTTATCGAATTCCTTAGTCTTAATAATACGAGTATCTTGAGCATAATTATAGTAACAGTTCTTGCAGGCTTCGGAAACAGGAGTACAACCCTCCCAAGGCTCCCAAACTACCAACTTAGCAAAAGGCATATGTTTATTCGCTACAGCCCTCTTTATTAACAGCTTCTTAATCCAGGTCATAACGACGGAAGTATTACTGACTTCCTCTGAAGCGTTAATACTTTCAAATAAAAAACCCTTAAAGTTTGGATTGGGTTCTGGCGATTTCTTAATAATAAACACTTCCTCGGTCATTACTAGCCACATATAGGCAACAAGCACACTTATTACCACATTCGCGTCCAGCCATAGTACAAACAATGGAAAAAGGAAGCAAAGAGTGGCTCCTAATTTATGCCCATATGAATGGGAAAATACTGATTTCCCATATTTGCGTACTGCATATAGAATAATAAACGCCTTAAAAATAAATACACTTACTACTAATCCTATAATCCATGGCTTCACGGATAAAACAGGAGCGAGATTGATAAAAATGCTTGCCACTAATATATGGTCAGCTATTGAGTCGAGGTTTGCCCCAAATTTAGTCTGTGCCATTAAAACTCTAGCTAGGAATCCATCTACAGCATCAGTTAAGCAAGCTGCTATATGTATAATCATAAAGACCAAAGTGAAGGGTTCAAATAAAAATAACCCTAAAGCCAAAATTATACGAGCAACAGAAAATAAATTGGGTATATTTTTCATAACAAATCCCTCGCTTTTAATAAAAATTGTTCAATTATTGATGTTATCCCGCTCTGGTGCAAAGCAAATTCAATTATTGTAGCTATCCTTATTGGTTGCTATAGGGCTTATTTTAACCCATTAAAAGTCCGTTTACAAGAATATACTCCAATGTCATATGTAAATACAATGTAATAAAAGTTTTTCACTTAGCATGGAACCTTTTATATTTTTATTCGTTTCATAGGTAAGAAACAAATCTTAGAGAAAGAGGGTTTTAGTAATGAAAAGAAAAGCACTACTTGCCTTAACAATAGCAGTTATAATGGCACTTGGCACAGTTGTTGTATTTGCACTGGATTATAATGTTCCAGAAGATGCCGTTAGTTTGACTGCACGATTCTTCCTCGTAGACCAAGATGAGCCGAGTGGCGAATTTTCAATGGTAAGTGAAGATGGTAGCCTTGTGATTGGCATCACTGACTATACACTAATCTATTTTGAAGACTTTGTACCTCTGAGTGATGAATGTGACGGTTTGACACAAATGGTACGTGATGTTTTATTTGGACGCACACTCGCAGAGGTTCTTGAAGGCAGAAATCTACACGTGATTTTTGAGGATGACGAGAAACTAGAACTCGTAAGCATTATGGTTTTATTTGAAAGTTTTGTGACATTGCCGATTGATATTGGGTCAGATGGGGACTATATTGATGTCATAACCCTGCCAGGAGAAATTGCATTTGAACCAATTCCACTCAATGGCGAAATCGTTGTCAATAACGTGATTATTTACAGTGAATATGCTCCGTTTTGGTGTGGGTCATGCGATACTGTTATGATTCCGTTAGAAGTGGTTGCAGTCGCTTTAGGATACGATATGGGTTCAACTGATAACGTAACATTTGTCCCGCTAAATTTCTTCCGCAATATCCTTGGTCAAACGGCTTATGTTTTTGAAGGTCAAGTTGTAATTGAAACCTATAGTGATATGATGTAGATGGTACAAAAAAAGAGCAAGCCGATATTTTCCAGTCGGCTTGCTCTTTTTTTGCTGTTACTGCTAACCAGGGTATAAACAACCTATAAAACCTTCGGATACCTTTGACTGCACAATATATATTGCTTAGAAAAAAGAGCCATCCAAGGGAGTTTGGATGGCTCTTTTATTACAAAAGGGGGTAGGTGCTGGGAAATGTTTATCACAAAACATCCCGAACTATAAAGTATCATTTTTGCCCAAATAAGTCTATTGTGTTTGATGCACCTTTTCATATAAATTTCGTGCGTGAAACGCAACGTATTAAGATGCTACAAGTCCAGGCTCTAACGTGCTGGCCGTTTTTCTTTTCCGCGACTAAGCATATACCAAACCGAACCTGATAGGAATACAGACGAGTAGGTACCAAAGACTAGCCCAATCATAATCGGCAAAGTGAAATCTCTGATTGAAGGTACGCCCAAAATAAACATGCTAAATATGGCCATCAATGTTGTAGTTGATGTTATTATTGAGCGTCGTAAGGATTGAGATACACTGACATTGATTAACTCGGTAAGATTCATCCGTGTAATGGCTTTGTTTTCGCGAATACGGTCAAATATAACTATAGTGGCATTGATGGTATAGCCTATTACTGTTAGTAGTACCGCTATAAATGAATAGCTAAGTGGTATACGCAAAATCGCAAATACAGCTATTGTTACAAAAGCATCATGTAGCAAAGTAATAACAGTGCTGGCACCCATTCTTGCGTCTTTGAATCGGAAAGTAATATACACAAGCATTGCTAAACAAGCTATAGCTACAGCCCATACAGCCGCCCTTTGCATGTCCGCGCTAACCGTTGGGCTAACATCTGAATAGGTAAATGCTTGCGCCGTAAGGCCGTATCGCTGGCTAATAACATCTATCAATTCGGTACGCATTTCCGCCTCAATGGAATGTATGCGAATCATTACGCGGTTTTCGTTCAAAATAGGCTGTATTTGCGGGGTAGGTTGTCCAGTAACTTCGCGTACAATATCGGCAATTTCCTCATTGGTAAAGGGTTGTCCTATATCAATTTGGAAAGAAGTACCTCCAGCAAATTCCACATCCAGATTAAAGAATCCGTTCCCGTTAGCAAAATTAAATACAGAGGCACCTATGCCCAACAATAGTACAAGTGCAGAAAGCAAGAAAAAGCGGTTACGGTTCTCTACTACGCGCAATTGAAATGGTTCAAATTTATCTGCTTTTTCAGGGTCAGGAACTCCATACCATTTGGGGTTACGCAATCCCATTTCTAATAGACCTGTCAAAAGCAATTTGGTAATTACCAATGAAGTAAACATTGATATTATGATACCCAAGCCCAAAGTGAGGGCAAATCCTTGAATTGGCCCTGTTCCTTGCCAAAACAAGGCACCCGCCGCAATAAGAGTAGTAATATTACAGTCTACAATCGCCGGGAAAGCACGTTTATATCCGGTTCCCAAAGCCGAACGCATTGTTCGTCCTGTCGAGATTTCTTCTCGTAAGCGTTCAAAAATAATAACATTGGCATCTACCGCCATACCCACGGATAGAATAATACCTGCTATCCCCGGCAATGTAAGGGTAACTTGAAACAAGCTGATTATTACCAGCATGATACCAGCATAGAGCAACAAGGCAATATTAGCGGCCAGGCCAGATACCCTATACACAACAAACAGGCTGATAATTACCAATATGATACCAATAATACCAGCAACAATGCTGCTTTCCAGAGCGTCGGCACCCAATTGCGCCCCAATGCTGTTCATGCTTACCACTGTTAGCCTAAAAGGCAATGAACCTGATTGGATAGTATTAGCCAATTCATCTGCTTCTGGACGTGTAAAACCTCCAAGACCGCCACCTGAAATAAATGCTCGGCCATCAGGGATAACATTATTAACAATAGGCGCGCTTATAAATTCGTCGTCCATAAAAATATAGAGTGGCCGTCCTATGTTATTTCTTGTGGCTTCTTCAAAAAGGCGGGTACCTTGACTGGTGAATTCCAGGTTAACAACAATTTGCCCTGCACCAGGTGAACCTGTATCTACACCACTTTGGGCGCGCGAAACATCAGCACCGGTTAACAAAACATTCCCGTCTGAGTCTCTAAAAGTAAGTTGAGCTGTTCGCCCTATTTCTTCTACAGCACGTTCTGGGTCGCTCACCCCGGGGATATTAACGCGAAGTTGCCTTGTACCTTCCCGTCCCGTAGTGGCTTCTGTATAGCCTCGTTGGTCAAGCCGACGACGTAAAAGGCTATTGGCGGCATTCATGTCCTCTATAGAAGGGGTTGGGCCATCCGCCTCATATAAAATGGTGACACCACCCTGCAAGTCCAATCCTAGGCGAATATTTCCTACCCCAAGCATCTGATAAGGCCCAATACCGAAAAAGGCAACGATTCCCATAGCAACCGTAGCCGCACACACTAACAGGAATGCGACTTTATTCTTCATTAAAAATCTTCCTCCCACACTATGCGTCAAAATTAATGTCATTCGACAATACGGAACATTATATCAGAAACCGGAAGAAGGTTCCAGACATCGAATTCTTTTCTTAAATAGACTTCTTCTGAAACCTACCGAGGTTTCAGAAGAAATCTAATAATGTAAAGTGGGCTGAAGATAGTTTTTCACAGATTTCATTTGTTTTTAGTGGGAACACGCCCTAGCACACATTAGGAAGTACGTTTGTTCTCCATTAAAAACTCCCCCTATTTTTACCAAACAAGGGGGAGTCTTTTGCTTTACACTTTTGCTAAAACAGCTTAATTCGCTTTCTTTCCGCCGCCGACCAGCGGATACGAACTAACTTCAATTTGCACCAATGCACGACGCATGGATATTTGGTTGTTACGCAAAGCTGTATCGTCATCCAATGCACCACTCAAGCGTTCGGCTTCTTGCAATGCGGCTTCAGCTTCGGCACGGTCGATTTCTTCAGGCCATTGCGCTCTGTTAGTCATAACGGTGACAACATTATCCCGTACACTAACAACCCCGCCAAACACTGCAATATGTCGCTCCGTGCCTTCTTCCAAATTCAAAATGCGAAAAGGGCTAATCCCTAATACTGCTGATAAGGGCATATGACCGGGCATTATCCCTATATCACCCACAGCACTTTGTTTTCCCATATCGTCATAAACACAGCGCATGATTACCATATCTACAGGTTCATCCACTTTAACAGAATCCGTTGTTAAGATACGCAATTGGAGTTTCGGCATAGTTTACCAATCCTACCTCTCCGAATTCTTGAAACGCTCTACAACATCGTCAATAGTCCCTGCATTCAAGAACATACCCTCTGGTATTTCATCATGCTTGCCATCAATGATTTCTGAGAAGCCACGAACTGTTTCGCCAACAGGCACCGAGGCACCAGGAATTGACGTAAACTTTTCAGCAACATTAAACGGCTGTGAAAGGAATCTCTGCACCTTACGAGCGCGTTCTACAATTAGCTTATCATTTTCAGACAATTCATCTATACCCAAAATGGCAATGATATCCTGCAAATCCTTATATCTCTGAAGAATACTTTGTACCGAACGTGCTACACGGTAATGTTCCTCACCCAGAATACTTGCATCCAATATACGGGACGAAGATTCTAGCGGGTCAATAGCTGGATAAATACCCATTTCCACTATGGCACGAGAAAGCACGGTAGTTGCATCCAAGTGGGCAAAAGTTGTTGCCGCCGCTGGGTCGGTAAAGTCATCCGCAGGAACATAAATAGCCTGTACAGACGTAATAGAACCCGAGCGAGTGGAAGTAATCCGCTCTTGCAAGCTTCCAACTTCTGTAGCCAAAGTCGGCTGATAACCAACCGCACTAGGCACGCGCCCCAGCAACGCAGAAACTTCTGAACCTGCTTGAACATAACGGAAAATATTATCTACAAACAAAAGAACGTCCTGCATAGCCACATCACGGAAATACTCCGCAATGGTCAAGCCTGTAAAACCAACACGCATACGCGCTCCAGGAGGTTCGTTCATCTGTCCAAATACCAAGGCCGTTTTATTAATAACGCCCGAATTGGCCATATCGTTGTAAAGGTCAATACCTTCACGAGTACGTTCTCCAACACCTGCGAAAACAGAATAGCCACCATGGTTTGTAGCAATATTGTAAATCAGCTCCATAATAAGAACTGTTTTACCAACACCCGCACCGCCAAATAGTCCGATTTTACCGCCTTTAGCATAGGGGCAGAGCAAATCCACAGCTTTAATGCCTGTTTCCAGCATTTCTGTTACCGGGGTTTGGTCTGAGAAACCCGGTGCTTTACGGTGAATTTGCCAGTGTTCTTTTACATCTGGCGCGGGTTTGTTATCGATTGGGTCTCCAAGCACATTCATCATACGCCCAAGTGTCCCATCGCCCACAGGTACAGATATCGCGCCACCAGTATCAATGGCATCCATTCCCCGCACCAATCCGTCTGTGGAATTCATAGCAATACAGCGCACTACGTTATCTCCCAAATGCTGTGCAACCTCCAAGGTTACATCGCCTTCGGGCATAGGCACCTTAATCGCATTATAAAGCGCTGGCAACTCGTCCTCAAAACGAACGTCCAGTACCGCGCCAATAATCTGCAAGATTTTACCGGTTTTTGTGCCAGCCAACCAAAACCTCTCCTTTTATATCGCGTTCGCGCCACCTACAATTTCGCTGATTTCCTGCGTAATTGCACCCTGACGCCTGCGGTTGAGTTCCAGTGTCAAATCCTCTAAAATTTCACCTGCATTGCGTGCCGCCGCATCCATGCTGGTCATTCGTGCGGCTTGCTCGCATACCGCAGATTCAATCATTGCGCCATAGATGAACATAGATAAGTATACGGGCACAGATTTTTTCAAATATGTGCCTACGTTGGGTTCGTAGATAACATCCATCAAATCGCCGTTTGCTTCCTCGCTAAAAGGCAAAAGTTTAGTAATTGTGGGATTATGAGATAGCAAGGAGCCAAACTTAGTATAGGCTACATAGATTTCCTCTACCTTTTCCGCTTCGTTGGTGGAAGTGAACATATTGTCAAGCTGAAGGGCAATATCTTGGGCAACTTCGTAGGTTATGTTTTCCATTACCCCGGGATATTCATACACTATATTCTTTCTACGCCGTGCAAAATATTCCTTGGTTTTTGCTCCAACAGAGACAATCCGCTCATTTATGCCATTTTCGGCTTTATCGGTGACAAACGTGAATGCTTCCTTTAGGATATTTGCATTGTAACTTCCACAAAGACCGCGCTCACCGCTGATTATCACATAAGCCGCATTTTTGACCCCGCGGTTTTGGTAATAAACACTGTCTTCCACTTCGTCACGTGGCACACCATGCGTAAAAAATCCACTTGATTCGTCAAATAAGGGACGAACCGTATCAAGCTTTGTCCTATTCTTTTGAAGCTTTGACGCCGCCACAAGGTTCATTGCCTTCATTATTTGTTGTGTATTTTTTACGCTGACGAGTCTTCTTTTAATCGCCTTAATTGATGGCATAGCCTCACAGTCCCTTCATAAAATCGGTGACTGCCACTTTAATTTTGGCCTCCAATGCGTCGCTAATCTCCTTAGTTTCGCGGATTTCATCCAAAATATCGCTATGGCTAGCAAGGAAATATTTCATCATATCGCTTTGAATCTGCCTAATGTCTTCCACTTTTACTTCAGAAAGATAACGATTAGTAAGAACATAAAGGATAAGCACTTGCTGTTCAACAGGCAAAGGTTGATATTGTGGCTGTTTTAGTGTTTCCACGATACGTTCGCCATGACGCAAACGGTCAAGCGTATCCTTACTCAACCCAGAACCAAACTGAGCGAACGCCGCCAGTTCTCTATATTGTGCAAGTTCAACACGCAACGGGCCTGCAATCTTCTTCATAGCTTTAATCTGCGCGGAACCGCCAACGCGGGACACAGAAAGCCCTGGATTAATAGCAGGACGAATACCATTATTAAATAGTTCGGCTTCTAAGAATATCTGTCCATCTGTAATGGAGATAACATTTGTAGGAATATAAGCAGAAATATCGCCGGCCTGTGTTTCAATAACAGGCAACGCTGTTAATGTGCCTCCACCATGTTCTTTGCTCATAGAAGCGGCACGTTCCAGCAAACGAGAATGCAGATAGAATACATCACCCGGATAAGCCTCACGGCCTGGAGGGCGACGCAACAACAAACTCAATGCACGATATGCAACCGCGTGTTTGGAAAGGTCATCATATACTACTAGAACATCTTTGCCCTGTTCCATCCATTCTTCGCCTATGGCACAGCCCGCATATGGAGCTACATATTGCAAAGGTGCAGGTTCACTGGCACTAGCCGATACTACTGTGGTATATTCCAGGGCACCAGCTTCTTCTAGCACATTAACCAGACGTGCTACAGTGGAAACTTTTTGACCAATGGCCACATAAACACAATTTACGTTTTTACCTTTTTGATTGATAATTGTATCAATACAAAGTGCTGTTTTTCCAGTTTGGCGGTCGCCAATAATAAGTTCACGCTGTCCACGGCCTACAGGTACCAAGGCGTCTATAGCCAATATACCTGTTTGCAACGGTACGTTAACTTCACCCCGAGTAATAACACCCGGAGCAACCCTTTCAATTTTGCGAGTGGCTGTTGTACTGACCGGCCCTTTGTTATCAATGGGCTGGCCAAGGGCGTTAACCACACGACCCAACATCGCATCGCCGACGGGTACCTCAGCAATACGCCCCGTCCGTTTGACGGGGTCGCCTTCCTTTACTTCTACGTCCGCACCCAGAAGAACAGCACCGATGCTGTCCTCGTCCAAGTTTAACGCAATGCCGTAAAGGCCGCCCGTAAACTCCAGCAATTCACCACTCATCGCGTTGTTTAATCCATGAACGCGAGCAATACCGTCACCTACATGGATTACACTGCCTGCTTCGGACATATCCAATGCCGACGAATAGGCCGCGATTTGCTTTTTTATTACGGAACTGATTTCTTCTGGCCTGAGCGTCATTTATTGTTCCCCTTTTACTAATTATTTGCAGATTTTACTAGATTGAACCTTCCGCCATAGACAACTTCATTTCATTTAGGCGGGTTTTTACTGTTCGGTCTACAAAATATCCATCCACTTGAATGTACAAGCCACCAATAACAGATGGGTCAACTTTTAGTTTCAGCTCCACCTGCTTATTTAGCTTCCGCGCCAAAAGGGCGGTCAAATCAGCGATTTGCTTTTCCTTTAATGGTACGGCAGAAATAACCAATGCTGTAGTTCTTCTTATATGGTTGTAACCCATATCAATAAATTGCGACAGAACTGACACTATTTGGTCTTCACGATTTTTAGCAACTGCCAAATGCAAAAACCCCATTAAATCTTGGCTAATCTGCCCGGAAAAAGCACCCTCAAAAAAGGTGCGTTTTTCTTCCATGGAAATACGTGGATGGGTAATGACTTTATGGCAATCTTCTTCACGCAAGGTGTCGCGGAGGAGAATAGCCTGGTCAATATCGTCGTTAAGCGTGCCGTGTTCCAATGAAAGCTCAAACAACGCTGTAGCATAACGGTTGCTTAATTGTGCCATGCTATCCCCTCCAATTCCGCCATAGTTTCATCAAACATCCGGTCTTGAGTTTCCTCATCTATGGCCTGTTTCAAAAACTTGGCACACATAATGCTAGAAACATCAATAACGGTTTTCTTTACATTTTCCTTGATACGCTCTTGTTCCATTTCGATTTCTTTAAGGGCGCGCGCCTTGATAGCACTAGCTTCAGCCTTGTCTGCCGCCTCGGATTCTCTAGCCTTCTCGGTTGCTGTAGCGCGTGCCATTTCCAATATTTCTTGTTTTTCGGCATCAACGTCTTTTACTTTTTGTTCATATTGGAGTTTAAGCTCATTTGCCTTTGCTTTTTCAGCCTCAGCAAATTCCATGTCATTTTTGACACTTTCAGCCCTATTCTGCAAGAAATCCTTTGCAGGTTTACGCAGGAACCACCAGAAGACAACAACGAAAATCGCGATATTAAGAATCATAGCGATTATTGTAATCACGCTGTTCCCTCCAATTCTTTCATGGCTTCATCATACAAACGTTTTTGAGTTTCTTCATCCATAGAGCGTGTCAAAAATTTGGCAACCATAGCGTTGGAAACATCAAAAATATTTTCCCTTACTTCATCTTGAACGCGTTCTTGTTCAGTTTCAATTTCTTGGAAAGCACGCGCCTTGATAGAATCTGCTTCCGCTTTGGCAGCAACTTCCGATTCTTTGGCCTTTTCAGCAGCCTGTTTGCGTGCTGTCTCTAGTATTTCGTACTTTTCGGCATCAACTTCTTTTACTCTTTGTTCGTACTCAAGTTTAAGTTCATTGGCTTTTGCTTTTTGAGATTCGGCAAAATCCAAGTCACTTTTGATGCCTTCAGCCCTTTTTTGCAGGAACGCTCTAACAGGCTTGTATAAGAGAATATACATTAGGACAGCAAAAACCGAAATACTAATCAACATGATTACCATTTGAACTGCTGTCTGCTGGTCTAGGCCAAACACACGCCCCTGCGGCAAACCTTGTAGTAGAAATAAAAATTGAGGATTCAAGAAAAACTATCCCCTTTCAACAAGCCGTAAATCCCCTGTTTTTAATAAAAAACAAAGAGAAAAAGATGGCTAAATGGCTAAATGTTGATAATCACAGTAAATTAGCGTGCAACCCACATGTTTACCAATGGATTGGCAAACAACAAAAGAATGGAAATAACCAAGCCATAAATACCGGATGTTTCGGCCATAGCCAGACCAACAAACATTGTACTGGTGATAGAGCCGCGTGCTTCTGGTTGCCGGGCAATGGATTCAATTGCTGTTGAAGCAACCCTCGCCTGACCAATAGCAGTTGCAATACCATTCAAAACAGCGATAGCAGCCGCTATCTGCCCCATACCCAGAATAAAGGCAAATGGATCAAGTCCTTGCATGTTATATTCCTCCCATTATATAAGAAATAATTTATCGCCACACCGTACTAAACACGGCAACAGCATCAAGGTTTTCAAAGTAAACAATAAAAGCTGAAAAAAAGTAAAGATAATTTCGTAAAACCAAGATTAATCTTGAGATGTTCCTGCCGCAAGACCAATAAAGGCAAGGCTAAGCACAGTAAAAATATAGGCTTGAAGTACGCCAAAAATCAAATCGAAAGCAAAGTGAAGCACAATTGGAAACCCAAATCGCGCTGGAATCGGTGCGATTGAATAAACAAGGGTTATAAGAATCATACCACCAAGAACATTACCAAAAAGACGGAAACTCAAGGAAATAGGACGTGCCAGTTCTCCAAGTAAGTTAATTGGCAAAAAGAATGGCCATGGTGTAAGCAAATCCTTTATTTTCTCCCTAGGCTGGTAATAGAAAGCCATAACTTGAATCAAAATAAATGTCACCAAAGCAAGCGAAAAAGTAACTGTCCAATCGGCAGTAGGTGGACGTAGCAACATCAACCCGCTGATATTGGCGATAAGGATAAAGGTGAAAACTGCGAAAAACCAAGGCCCTAAATAAGAAAGCCTTTTGCCCGCTGTACTGGTCACAAATCGGTCGAACGCCTCTACGATAAGCTCTACAAAGTTTTGGAACCCTGTGGGTTTAGCTTTGTATGTACCCAGCGTTATGCGTACAGCCACAGCAAATAGCAAAAGTATGCCCATCACAATCCAAGTATTGCGGATAGTTTCAGTTAGCCATACTTCTATGCCAAACAACTCAAATACTGCGAGATTTTGCACATCAAAACTCACAATGCTTCCCTCCATCTATAGTTATTGATTTTTTGATTTTTTGTATATCTTATTCCACAAGAGGCTTACCATGCCTCCATGTTATAAAACGATACACATACAAAGATAATTGAAGGGTAAGCAACCCCAAAGCAGCACCAATCAAATCAATAAAGGGTATAAATGCTGCCGCTATAAGAATGGCAAAAGTCAGTATATAACGCAATAAAAACTGTCCTCCAAAATATCCCCTGTATAAACCTGCATGTTCAGCATCCGCATTTGCAATCCGTTCCGCAGAACGTTCCATCCAGACAAGTTTTATGGCATTGAGTGTGGTAGTAAGAATCACACCAAAGGCAAAATACAGTCCTTCTGGAAAAGAACGATAGAAAACAGCTCCGGCAATAATCATTACAACTGCTACACCAATCATTATCCTAATCAATTTAATTGCCATAGACTGTCCCCTTCTCACAAACTCTTAAAACCTAAATTTATATAAAAAACAAATAATCTATAAATATCTTTTGCTGTTCTGTTAGTTGTTTCTTGCTAAAAACGATTAGACAGGTCATATATAAACTTAAAAGCCGCTCCCATACCAAAAAAAGTAAACAATAATAGCAACCATGGGGATGTTCCTAACCAATTGTCCAAGGAACGCCCAATAAAAACACCCAATGCAATGGTTATCATAATGGTAATTGCAATTTGCGTAATAAGGGAGATTGCCCGCATAGTTTCATTGCGTTGATTCTTTGTAAAACCAGGTAATTTCTTAGGTTTTTCAGGTGGTTTGGGTTCCGATGGGGGTTGCATTTTTCAATCCTCCAGAAAAAAACACAGGGTTCACTGGAAAGTTTCCCTAGAAACGTTCCAGTGAAGTATAGCCTATCATGCCCCAATATGCAAGATTATTTCCTGAAAAATTATGACAAAAAAAAGGAACAAACCCAACAAAATGGATTTGTTCATATTAATGCAAAATTACATTGGAATCGATTTTATTTGCATAAACTCCATTTCTGTAATAATGTGGTCGAAAACTTCATCTGGAGAGTTATTGCCATCTATCCTTACAACAGGCATTTGTTGTTCAAAACGGGAAAACGCTTGCAAATATTGTGTGCGAATTTTTTCTGCATAGTCAATGCCATCAAAAATATCCATTCCGGCACGACTTGCAATAATGCGCCGCGTGCATTCTTCTGGAGTTGTGTCAATAAAAAATGTTACGTCTGGTGACCTACTATTAAGTGCCGCCTTGTTATAATCAACAATATCCTGCATGGGGATTGCCGTTCCCTGATATGCGAGGTTTGAGTATACAAAGCGGTCGCAAATTACAACCATCCCTTTTTCCAAGGCAGGCTTAATTTCCTTTACCATATGCTCTGCCCGGTCTGCCGCAAAAAGTAAGGCTAAAGTATCAGGACTAAGAGGGGCGCGTCCACGTACAGCATCCCTAGCCATTCCGCCAATTGCACTATCGCTAGGTTCTCGCGTGCATAAACAGATTACACCACGTTGCAGAAAGTAATCTTTTAAGCGTGATACTTGGGTTGTTTTGCCGCTACCATCCAGCCCCTCAAACACAATAAATTGCATTCTACTTGCTTAATCCTGTACAAGTGTCCATTACATAAGCGGCAAATTCATCACAAGTACATCCGGTATCCCGGCCTGTTATTGTTATTTTACGTTCGGATATGGCACAAATATCCAATGATTTGGTAAATAAATCAGCTTCTTTGCTATATCCAATATGGGATAAAAGCATTGCGGAAGCACGCATCATACTGGCAGGGTCGGCATATTTGTCACGGCCTTCGGCAACCATACGTGGCGCGGAACCATGAATGGCCTCAAACATAGCATATCTGCTTCCTATATTGGCACTTCCTGCGGTTCCAACGCCTCCTTGGAATTCGGCCGCTTCATCCGTAAGAATATCGCCGTAAAGGTTAGGCATAACAAGCACTTGAAATTGTGTGCGGCGTTTAGGGTCGATTAGTTTTGCTGTCATTATGTCGATATACCATTCATCCATGTTGATACCAGGATATTCTGCCGCTATATCACGGGCAATTTCTAAAAATTTGCCGTCAGTGGTTTTTATAACATTGGCCTTGGTAACAGCGGTAACAAGCGTTTTGTTATTTTGTTTTGCATATTCAAAAGCCGCACGAATAATACGTTCGCAGCCTTGAGAAGTGGCAACAGTAAAATCTATTGCCAAATCGTCGCTTACGTGTATTCCTTTACTGCCTACCGCATATGCACCCTCTGTGTTTTCACGGAAGAAAGTCCAGTCGATTCCGTCTTCTGGAACACGTACCGGGCGTACATTAGCAAACAAATCAAGTTCCTTACGCATTGCCACATTCGCGCTTTCTACATTAGGCCATGGGTCGCCCTTTTGAGGAGTGGTTGTTGGGCCTTTTAGAATTACATGGCAAGCTTTTAGTTCTTCCAGCACATCATCTGGAATAGCCTTGTTGACCTTCGCACGGTTTTCAATTGTTAGCCCGTCTATTTCCTTAAATTGCACTTTGCCTGTGGATACAGCGTCTTTTAGCAAGAAGGCTAGCACATCTTGTGCCGCTTTTGTTATAGAAGGGCCAATGCCATCGCCTCCACATACTCCAATTATAATAGGCTTACAAGTGGAATAGTCTATTGGCGTTTGTGCCGATTTCATTTGCTCAACACGTACTAGCTGTTCTTCCAGCAACTTACCAAATGCCGCCTGTGCTTGTATGATTTTAGGATTCTCCATAAATAGTCCTTTCAGTAATGATATTTGTCATTTCTGTGGTTCCGATATTTCAACTGTAGATATATGGCCTATAATTATTCTACAAAAATTTCTTTTAGAAAGCTTAACCAGGCGGGAGTACCAGCAGGAAAATCACCGCAAGATTTGCATTTTTTTAGCAATCCGCCAATCTCGCCCCCGCAACGACCGCATAAACCTTGTTGTTCCCAACGTGCCCGGCGCGCAACAAATTCTTGAGAAACAGGGGCGATATTCTGCCAGTCTTTGATTTTATCGAATGAATACCCACCAACTGTAACAATAACAGTACCATCTGATTTTAAGCCTATTGTGTTGGTATGAGTTGCGAAAACGGCAACAATATCTTTCCAGTCATCAGTATCGCATTGAGCATCGCTTTTGTACCCAACTGCTACAACTGTACCATTTGCTTTTAATCCTGCAATATGATCTTTTCCTGTAGCAATAGAAACAATATCTTTTAGCTTATCAATGTTAGAGATATAAATTCCATCGCTTTCTTCGTTGTCATCTTCATCGCAAAGGTCACCAGCAAAAACAACAGTACCATTAGATTTTAAGCCAGCTATAAAGAATTCTTCTATTGAGACGTCAACAACATCCCGCCATTCGTTGGTATTGCATTGACCGTCTTCATTATCTCCAACTGCAACTACGGTACCATCCAGTCTTATACCTACTGTGCAATCGTATCCTGCAATAACCGTGGCAATATCTCGCCAATCACTGGTATTACATTGCCCAAAATGATTACTACCAACGGCAACAACAGTACCATCAGATTTCAAGCCCACAGTATGCTCTTTACCAGTTGAAACTGCAATAATCCCACGCCAATCCTTGGTATTACATTGCCCTAGGTCTTCATCAAAAAAACCGGCTGTAAGAACAGTACCATTTGATTTCAGACCTGCTATATGGAAGTCCCCTGTGGAAACAGCAACAACATTTCGCCAACTATTTGTATTCTGTGTGTTATCTTCACCCAAATTACCAACTGCGAAAACATCTCCGTTCAAATTTAAGCCTACCGTATGATAATATCCAGCAGAAATGGCTATAATGCTACGCCATTCATTGGTATCGCATTGATTCGAGTAATTATTTCCATCTGCTACAACAGTACCCCCTGATGTCAAAGCAACTACTATAGGAGACTCACTGCAAGTAGCAATACACCCTTGATACTTTGCAATACGTTTACGAGCTTCCGCAAGATTGTTCAGAAAAATCTCTCCTTTACTGGTGTTTTATTTCACATGCAAAGGATACAGTTCTTTAGAAATTGTCTCTAGTTCTTGGTCGGTAATTAGGGTGATGCGTCCGTCTTCATATTGAGCATCTACCCACTCTTTTACAGCCAATACCAATGGATGCACCTTGTCAAAGGCTTCAGTACCCTCTCTGCCATAAAAAGCATTTAGCCAATGTGCAATACCAGCTGCGCCTGAAGTATTTGATATAACAATACGCCATGGACGGTTAAGTATTTTTGTTGTATCAAATATGTTGTAAATTTCTTCATTCTTCATCAACCCGTCTGCATGGATGCCTGCACGAGTAACATTAAAGTTTTTGCCGATAAACGGGGTCATTGGCGGTATTTGATAGCCAATTTCCTTTTCAAAATATTCGACAAGTTCTGTAATAACGTGAGGTTCCATTCCATCCAAAGAACCGCGAAGTTGGGCATATTCAAATACCATTGCTTCCAAAGGCGTGTTTCCTGTACGTTCTCCTATTCCAAATAAAGAAGCATTAACCCCACTAGCACCATATAACCAAGCATAAGAAGCATTATTAACCGCCCGGTAGAAGTCATTATGACCATGCCATTCCAGCATTTCATGAGGAACATTGGCATGATGTGTAAGGTTGTGAACAACTCCCTGTACACTACGTGGCATAACAGTTCCGGGGAATGTAACCCCATATCCCATTGTATCACAAACACGTATTTTTATAGGAACGCCTGCTTCTTTTCCAAGTTTCATCAGCTCAGTAACAAAAGGTACCACAAAGCCGTAGAAATCCGCACGTGTAATATCTTCCAAATGACAACGCGGACGCACGCCAGTTTCAATACATTCCCGCACAACCGAAAGGTAATGTTCCATAGCTTGACGGCGATTTTTTTTCATTTGCAAAAAGATATGGTAATCAGAACAACTTACCAGTATACCAGTTTCTTTTAGCCCGATTTCCTTGACCATTTCAAAATCTTTCTTTGAAGCTCTAATCCAGCCTGTCACTTCGGGGAATTCATAACCTAGAGCAAGGCATTCGTACACAGCATCCCGGTCACGTTTGGAATACATAAAAAATTCACTTTGACGAATCAGCCCTTTAGGCCCACCCAAACGCTTCAAACATTTGTAAATATGTTTAATCTGCTCTACTGTATACGGCTCACGTGATTGTTGACCGTCCCGGAAAGTGGTATCAGTAATCCAAATTTCATCAGGCATATCCACAGGCACCGAGCGATAGTTAAACACCGTTTTAGGTACCTCATCATAAGGAAACTGGTCACGATAAAGATTAGGGTCAACCCTATCCAAATGGCCGTCCCTTGCAGCACTGATTTCTAACAGGTTTGTTTTGCCGTTGTATACATAATTCATTCTTAACATCCCTTCTATGGTAAAATACATTGATACATTCCATGGAACCATTCCTGCTGAAAAGCTTCCAACTATTGTATATGACAGGGTTAGGAAAGTAAAGCCTGTACTATAACTCGCACATCGATTTCAAAAATATCTAAGTGTGTTAAATCATGGTATAATTGACCGAAGTATTTACGAAATTATATGGAGGGATTTTTCATGCACGAGCAAAATCGTAAATTTATGCAGGCACCAGCTTTTGCAAATATTATGGCTGAAAGCGACCAATCAAGGGGTATCGCTCCGCCTCCTTTTGGAAAAGCGGCCACAGGTACCTTGATTACTCTGCCATCATTTGAAGATGTTGAAGGACTATTCAAACATTCGGAATATATGGAACTTTTGGATATTCGCAGAAGCAAACGTGCTTATGACGATACTTCATTAACGCAGGAGCAACTTGCTTTTATGCTGTGGAGTGTGCAAGGTATACAATCATATAGGGGCGAAACTGCTACCTTTCGTCCAGCTCCAAGTGGCGGGGCGCGGCATCCTTTTGAAACCTACATTGCGGTAAAAGCAGTGGAAGATTTGAATCCTGGACTATATCGTTATCTACCTACAGAAAATGTGGGCGAGAAGCGAGTAACCATGGAGCATCTTGGCGAGTTCTCAGATTATGAAGATAAAATCCCCAAGATGCTTGCAGGACAAAAATGGGCGGCAAAAGCACCTGTTATTTTGTTTTTTACTTGCATACCATATCGGGGCGAATGGCGTTACAGTAGTTTATCTCACCGTGTAATGCTAATTGACATTGGGCATGTAGGTCAGAATGGTATGCTAAGCGCGGTAGCTCTTGGCTTGGGAAGTTGTTGTTTTGCCGCCTTCGACCAGAAGATATGCGATGATAATTTGGGTGTAGATGGCGTGGAGGAATATACCGTATATGCTTTATCTGTTGGGACGGCAAAAGTAACAGGAAAAGAAGTTTAGGCTTAAACTGTCATGTTCGACCTGATTTCCTTTGTGTTACAATTTGCGTTATGATTTGCAACACGTTCTAAAATCCCACCTGGCACTGCCGGATGATGTGAAATAAGGGCGGAAATGTTACGGTGCGTAACACTTCCGCCCCTTTGCATTGGGTCAACAGATTTAACTTCGCAGCAACTGTTGGTTGCGCTACTATATTTCGCTTGAAATATTTGTCTAATGCAGTTATCCTGTTTTCACAAATAATAGACCTCTTCTGAAACCTGCTTGCAACATATTTTTGGCTTGTTTTCCGCTATGCACCACATCAAAAAAGCCTTACGCATCTCTGGGTGCGTAAGGCACCTAGAGAAAAAACGCTCAAAAATCTGCCGCAAGCTGGTTTCAGAAGAAGTCTAATGAGGTTAAAGGAGAAAATCATTATGACTCTTGGTGAAAAAATCCAAGCACTCAGAAAACAACAAGGGATGTCACAAGAACAATTAGCCGATACGCTTAATATATCTCGCCAAGCAGTTTCCAAATGGGAAACTAACGAAAGCCAGCCCGACATTGAACGACTAATAGAAATCAGTAATCTGTTTAATGTTTCAACTGATTATCTGATAAAGGACGGTTCCATCTCAACTACAACAGTAGTAGCACCAATAAAGAAAAATAGGGGCGAAACAGTTTTCAGAACCTCTAGGATTTCCTTTTTGGTGTCTGCCATTTATTCCGCCGCCACTATCATTTTTTTGATACTTGGGTTTGGTTGGGGATTATGGCATCCTGGTTGGATTATATTTTTTATTCCACCTGTTGTTGTACGACTTCTAGCGCAATTTATGGCTAAGAGTGCGGAGGATTACCAAGCTTTTGAAGAAGCCATTAAACGTGAAGATGACTGTTAAGAGCCTGATGACTAGTGTTCCATCCGACGTAAAAGCGAAGTTGACTAGTGCCTCCTGGCATAAATACGCACCCAATGGACGGAGGATTTTCCGTCGAGACATTTCCTTGTCTGACAGAAAATCTGCTTGCCCATTGGACGCATATTTACGACAGGAGGCATTAGTGAGGATTTTGCCGTAAGACAAGGAGACTCTGACGCAAAATTACGGCAAAAGACCGCTAAGCAGCTTTGTTTTTATAGGAAACTCAAATTGGATGGGACTTGACAACAAAGTAAATTACATGTTATGATTCTTTCGAGTGTTGAAAATGTTGAGTTTCAATAAAACATCTGGGTGTGGCGTAGCTTGGTAGCGCGCTAGACTGGGGGTCTAGAGGTCGCAAGTTCAAATCTTGTCACCCAGAGTATTAAAAAACTGATAGATATGGGCTTCTTGAAAAATCAAGAGGCTCTTTTTCTTTGTCTAAACCTCAATGCCCACATAAATTTTAGCAAATTAATTCCCTGTGTCATTGTTAACAAATGAAGACATAATTGTTAATCTTAACTCAGCATCTGAGTCAAGGGTATTGATATTGTCGTTAGCGGAATATATGCAAAGCATATCAGAATACACGCAAACCGCGCCAGAAATGACCGGGGTTTTAGTTTTGGGAGCGTTGGGGGCAGTATTTCAAAAGAAATATAGCGTACTTTCCATAAACAAAAATACAGAGCAATTATCAATATACGCCGTTGCCATAAGTCCACCCGCCAAAAGAAAAAGCGAGGTTATACGATTTATAATCGCGCCGTTTCTGAATTATCAGAATTATTACAACCACGAAAATAAAAAAGAGTTATCGGCAAGTGAAGCAACCCGGAAATCACTTAAAGCGGCATTAAACTGGGCAGAAAGTAAAATAGACGGCACAAAGTCAAGCATGGTGCAAGAGGTAATGCACCGGGTTTTCCCCATTTTTATAAAACTGTTTTTCCGTAGGTTGGAAATATGCAAGGGTTTTGTAATGGGGCGATTTTTAATTTGGCGTTGTAGTGCTATGCTTGACAGGCATATTGTACAAGAATTATTTGACCCGGATTACATAGAGTTTTTGAGAAAACTTGTTACACTCAATGTTTTACGGAATCCGGCGTTAGGCATTACAAAAATGATACTTGCAGGAAATAGCCGGGGAACGTCACAGAAACAAGCGCGTGTTTTTAGATACTTTGTTTACAACAAATATAAACCGTATTGTGTAGAATGTAAAAAGCGAATTGCACGGAAGGATATGGCAGACGCTGTATGTTGCGGCGGTCTTTGTTGGGATTGTTTTTGAATATGCGGAATTACAACCCGCGCCGGAGTGGATGAGATTATGCGCCTTTTCTTTCCCGGCGTTTTTTCCGGTACATAGGACAGCGAACATGAGAACTTCCACGCAATCATAAAAATAGCAGTACGGCAATAAGTACGCCGTAAAAATGCTATCAAATCTCATGGAGGTAATTTATGACAAAAAATTCTAAATTGTATGGATATGCAAGAGTTTCCACAACCGGGCAAAATGAAGATAGACAAATGGTTGCACTTGCAGAATTTGGGGTACAAGAGAAAAACATCATACTGGATAAAGTTTCCGGGAAAGACTTTAACAGACCAGGTTATAAAAAACTAATCAAAAGGTTGCGGCAAGGTGATACACTTGTAATTAGTAGCGTTGACCGTTTGGGTAGGAATTATGAAGAAATCATCGAGCAATGGAGAAAAATCACAAAAGAGGTAAAGGCGTTCATTGTTGTTATTGACCTGCCTATTCTTGATACTCGAATGAAAAACGAATATGACATAACCGGGACACTAATTGCAGATGTGGTACTGGCGTTATTTGGATATGTAGCGCAAATGGAGCGGGAAAACATTAGGAGCCGCCAAGCCGAGGGGATAGCAGTTGCAAAGGCAAAGGGCGTTGCATTTGGCAGACCGCCGAAAGAAAAGCCGTTGGAATTAGATGTATATATTGAAAAATATCTCCAACGTGATGTGTCCTCACGAGAAGCGGCGAAGGCTATCGGGATTCCACAAAGTACCTTTTTGAAGTGGGTGCAGGAGCAGTGTCAAATATTGGGGGTATGAACGGAAAATTACAGGATTTTGTTCAAAAAGGGATTGAATATATTTCCTGTTTGGTATATCATGATGAGAGTGCGTTAAATGCTTATTCTTTTGAGTTTGGGCGGCGTTGCCTGTGATTTGGAAAATTATGTAGGAGCATGGTGCTGTATAGGACAAGGCTGATTATAAAGGTGTACTTTGTTGTTCGGTCTTGTCCTCTTTTATGACTCAACGAGCAAATGAAAGAGGTGCTACAATGCAGGAAAAAAAAACTGTTAATGCAAAAATTTTTGCTATTATTGCCTTGACTGTTTTCATTTTTTCGATTCTCCCAATACTTATTGTGTCTTTTTTCAATCATGCTGCCGCTGATGATTTAGCATTTAGTGAGCAAGCCTTTATAACTTGGAGAGAAACAGGGTCTTTACTCGCCGTTTTACAAGTTGCGTGGGATAATGTGATAAGTATTTACAGAACATGGCAAGGAACTTATACCGGCGTTTTTTTAATGACAATGCAACCCGGTTTATTTGGAGAGGAATTTTATTTTATTGGTACATTTATATTGTTGTTCGGGCTTATATTTTCTGTGCTTTTTTTCTCAAAAACTTTATTATGTGATTGCCTTGGTGCAAATAGATGGCAATGGTTGGCAATATCAATACCACCATTAGCGGTATGTATACAAACTATGTCAAATAGCCGTGATTCCTTTTTGTGGTTTAATGGCGGGGTTTTATATACATTTACTTTTTCAATGTACCTTATTCTTTTAACTTTGACGTTAAAATTCATACGAAAACCCAAGATAATTACAGCAATAATAATAAGTGTTTTTGGTTTTGTAACAGCAGGCGGGGCTATTCCTATTGCAATGCTATGTTTTTTAACAGGAATAACAGCAACGCTGTATTTATTTATAAAGAAACATCCGGTAAAATATGCAATGCTAATCGCGTTTATTCCTGTAATTGTGGGTTCGCTAATTGCGGCACTTGCACCGGGTCATGCGGTACGTAAAGCGTTTGTTGAAGCTAATCCGGGTAATTTTGGAGATGTTCCAATATTTGGCGTGCCATTTATTTCGGTTGTCTATGGTTTTTGGACTATGTTTTTAACTGTCAATGTTTCGTTTTTATTGACTATGCTGTTAATCTCACCTTTTTTGTATCAACTTTTGGATAACAAAGATTGGAAATTCAAATACCCGCTATGGGTAAGTCTTTTATCGTTTATGTTCATATGCGGGTTATATGTGCCTTTAATATATGGCAATGGTTTTAATATCATTGATAGATATGTGAATATTGTTCAAATGTCTGTATGGATATTGGGAGTAATAAATACTTTTTATTGGTTGGGGTGGGCTATATCTGCTAAGAAAATAAATATAAAAATAGAACACCGTGCAATAATATTATTAGTCATTGCCACGCTTGCTATCGGAACAACTGCCAAAATTGAGTTTACAGCAGAACCCGGCGGGCGTGGTACGTTTGCCGTTGCCGCGCCTTTTTCAGCGGTTATTGTTTATGAATTTATGACCGGCGAAATTCAAGCATATCACGCCGCATATCGCGATTTACTTGAATTTATGCAAAATGACGAAGTACAGCCGCCGGATTTTAGAATTTTGCCGGATATAGTACCGTCTGTATTTGTACGTTCATTTTCCCATAGCGAAGCAGACGATTTTACTATTGAATGGTTTGTAGCGCGTATGAGTAATCGTTATGGAAAACCGCTTCCTATTCCTACTGATTAAATAATTATAGGTGAAGTGGATGATCTTGTTAAAACCTGTCGGATAGAACCCTTGTATTTCTAAGGGTTTTTGTCCAATAGGTTTTTTATTTGCCTAACTACAGTCACATTTACAACTTCCAAGTTATCTGTCTTTGTGGTAGGTTGCGCAAGCGCGGTAAGTTAAATTTCTTTACAAGATAACAAATCAATCCCCAAAAGCTATTGCAGGCATTAACGCTTGCGACAGCTTTTATTATGTGCTACGCATGTCGAGATATTTCTGCTATTCGAGTCATAGAAGAAACTTGCCCAATGCAAAAAAACAGCCTAACGGCGTTAGGCTGTTCTAGCGGGAACCCATTCTGTTTTATGGCAATAACATCAGGTTCACTATAGAAATCAATATTACAAATATCAACACACCAGAATAAATCTTTTTCAATGCCTTTGCATCCATTTTCTTATACAATGTCGCGCCAATTATGGCACCTAGCACACTTCCAACCACCACAGCGATTATCAAGTGAGGCTCTACATTTGGCCAGCCTCCATCCCTAAACCACCAGCTTCCAAGGTTAGCACCTTGCGCAAACATAATAACAAACAGCGAATAAAGCGCGGCAACCTTCAAATCCATTGAGAAGAAAAAGTTCAAAGAGGAAAGGTTTAATGGGCCGCCTCCAATACCTAAGAATGCCGCTATCATTCCCAAACAGGTTCCCAGTATAATATAGGTGGGCACCCTTTGAAGCTTAAGAGGAGTAATCTTGGACTCGAAAATTTGATGTAGTAAAAGTATTCCCATTACTATAATCATAACAACCCCTTGCGCAACTGCAAGGTTATATCCCACCATATCAAAAATAGCACGGCCAATAAAACCTCCAGTTGTGGAACCTATTGCAAGGGAAATAGCAACATCAAATCGGAACCCCTCCAGATTTTTTCGACGTTGCACAAAGGCTGTAAAAGCCATAGTGAAAACGGCTAAGCTAGAAAGAAGGCTGATTTCTTGCGCTGTCATTGTATGGATTATTTCCAAATGGCTTGCCAATTCTAAAATTGGCTTTACCATAATCCCCGAACCCACTCCACCTACCGCTCCCGCTATGGAAGCGGCAAGACTGGTTATAAAAAAAAGTAGAGAGTCTAATATTACATCCATTAGCTATTTCCTTTCGTGGTTGTTTCGGGCTTTTCGGTGGATTTTGATTGAGTTTTGGGCTGTTCTGGCTCTTGTTTAGATTCAGGCTTAGGTTCTGGTAGGCGATTATACATCCAGCCCAAATAGGCCAATCGTTCGGCAATATTAGATGTTAGCATTTCCGATTTATAACGGAACTTCCAGTTTCCAACAGGTACACCTGGAGTATTCATTCGCCATTCTCCCCCCATGCTAAACAGGTCTTGAATAGGCGCGATAGCATACCCTGCTACTGATAACCAAGCCAATCGGATTAAATCCCATGCGGCATCTTCACCAGTTACATTCAAATAGCGACGCATATAGTCTTTCTCATTTTCAGGAGCGGAATAATACCATCCCATAGTGGTATCGTTGTCATGTGTGCCAGTATATACTACTGTATTGGCATCGGCAAAATTATGAGGAATATAATGATTTTTGCCATCTGGAGAAAACGAAAATTGCAGAACCTTCATACCGGGAAGCCCCAGACCTTCTCTTAGTTTAACAACTTGGTCAGTTAGTATGCCCAAATCTTCAGCAATAATGGGCAAATCACCCATTTCTTTGCTAATGGCCGTAAAAAATGCCTTGCCTGGCCCTTTTACCCATTTGCCATTGATAGCTGTTTTTTCGCCATAAGGAATCGCCCAATATGATTCAAAGCCACGGAAATGGTCGATACGTACAATATCTACCATCTTAAGCACTGAAGAAATCCGTTGTATCCACCAATCATACCCTTGTTTTTTATGCGCCGCCCAATCATAAAGTGGGTTGCCCCATAGCTGTCCTGTTGCGCTAAAATAATCTGGTGGAACTCCGGCAACTGCTGTAGGGCTACCATCCTTTTCTAATATGAAAAGCTCCGGTTCTGCCCACACATCCGATGAATCCCAAGCAACAAAAATTGGTATATCACCGATTATTTTAATGCCTTTTTCATTTGCATAGGCTTTTAATGCGTTCCACTGGCGGAAGAATTCGTATTGCAAGAACTTATGAAAATCGATTTCATCTGCTAGTTTTTCGGTATATTCTGCAATAGATTTCTTTTCACGCTTTACAAGCCCTTTCGGCCAACTGCCCCAAACGGCACCATAGTAATAATCCTTGATTTGGTCTTCAGACAAATATTCAGAATTATCCTTGCGGAATTTGGCTACTCCTTCACTGTCATCCATTTCATTTCTACGTTCTTCTATAAAATGGTTTTTTGCGGCAACAAATAAAGTGTAATTACTCAGCCATTCTTTGTTTTGCTTACAAAATGCAGTATAAGCTTTTTTCTGAGTTGCATTGGCTTTGGTCTTGAATTTTTTGTAAGCTGTGCGGAATAAATTCATTTTGTATTCGATTACTGGCCCATAATCCACGGACATGGGGTCACTTTGTGGAGTATTTTCCAAATCCTTTTTGGTAAGGAACCCTTCACCGTGCAGAATATCAGGGCTAATCATATAGTGATTGCCTGCAAATGTAGAAAAGCTTTGATATGGCGAATCGCCAAAACTTGTAGGGCCAAGCGGCAGAATTTGCCACAACTCCTGTTTTGCTTCTTCTAGGAAATCAATAAACTGGTATGCCCCTGTACCTAAATCCCCAATACCATAAGGGCTAGGAAATGATGTAGGGTGTACTAATATACCGCTTGCTCTTTTTTCCATACTTTTTATCCCCTTTAGTGCTGTATATACTTGAGCATGAAATACAGCTTTCCTTTTATTATAGCATACCCGCCGTTAGAATTTTATTAGAAATTCTGGCGGCGGGTATGCTATATTCTACAAATAATTTACAAAAAGACAAAAATATTTAGTTTTGTAACATTGCTGAGTAGTGCATAAATAACTCGGCAATTTCGCCATTGGCTATCATATCAGAAAGCACGTCGTTAATTTGTTCCAATAACTCCAAATCCTCTAAGTGTACAGCTATACCATATTCTTCATTGGAAAAGGCATTATGGTCACGTACAACTCTTAATTGACCTACATGCTGGCTTACGAACAAATCTGCTACTGCTGAGTCAATAAGCACAGCATCAATGCGTCCTCCTACTAAATCCATAAAGGCTTCAGTTGCTCTCATATAAGCCTGTATGGTCGAATCTTGCAAATTATAAGTTGCAAATATATCGCCAGTAGTACCAACCTGCACACCTACAATTTGCCCTGCCAAATCTGCTACAGTATGTGTGGTGGTATCAGTGTTGGGCACTACAATATGCTGCATGGCACTAAAATATGGTATTGAAAAATTTACCGATTCTCTGCGTTCATCATTAATGGTCATACCAGCGGCGATAAAGTCAATACGTCTTGCTTGCAAATCCATTATCAAACCGGCAAACTGTGAATCATGAATATACAAATCCATATCCAAAGCCTCAGCAATACGCACTGCAATAGCTACGTCAATGCCATCAAATTCTCCATGTATGCCTTGGCCATCAGGCGCGATAAATTCAAATGGTGGGAAATCGGCGGAAGTACCCATCACAATTGTGCCGCGTTCGGTTGGTTCATTTCCACAAGCCGCAAAAGCCACTACAAATACCAATGATAACACTACGATAATTAACTTTCCTTTTATGTTCTTTGTAATATACATGTTTTCGAACACTCCTTAATTTTTTGGTGGGAACGCACTCTAGTACAAAATTTTCTGCAAAAATGATTGTGTACGTTCGTGGGTTGGTGCTTCAAAAATTTGCTGTGGTGAACCTTCTTCCACGATTATGCCATTATCCATAAAAAGCACACGGGAGGCTACTTCTTTAGCAAATCCCATTTCATGGGTGACAACCACCATTGTCATACCTTCCCTAGCTAGTTCTTTCATAACTTCCAGTACTTCTCCTACCATTTCGGGGTCAAGGGCTGAGGTTGGTTCGTCAAATAGCATGATATCGGGTTCCATAGCCAAAGCGCGGGCAATAGCTATGCGTTGTTTCTGCCCGCCAGAAAGTTTATTGGGGTAGGTGTCGATTTTATCCAATAGTCCAACCTTAGTTAAAAGGTCATGTGCAAGTTCATTTGCCGCGTTTGTAGAAAGATGCTTGATTTTACGTGGGGCAATGGTAATATTCTCAAGCACCGTTAGATGAGGAAATAGGTGGAATTGCTGAAACACCATACCCATCTTTTGCCTAACTTTGTTGATATCGGTTTTTTTGTCGGTGACTACCTCGCCATTTACTATTATTTCGCCCTTAGAAGGGGTATCCAGCAGGTTTAACGAACGCAAAAATGTACTTTTGCCTGAACCTGAAGGCCCGATAACAACAACTTTTTCGCCCCGTTGGATTTCTTGGTTAATGCCTTTTAGTACATGCAGTTTACCAAAGGATAGGTGCAAATTTTTTACGCTAATCAAATTTTACGCCTCCTCTCCCCTAGTGTCTGAACTACGTAGCTTTCTCTCCAGTAATCCTAAAAGCATGGTGACTATACCTATAAGTACCAAGTACATTCCCGCGCTGATAAAGAGTACAGTGGGGTTAAATGTTAGGCTCATTATTTGAGCGGCTACACGAGTAAGGTCGCCTACACCAATAAATCCTACTATGGCCGTTTCCTTAATCAGCACAATAAACTCGTTTACCAAGGTAGGGAGAATGTTTTTTATAGCTTGAGGCATAACGATAAATGCCATAGTTCGCGAGCGGCTAAGCCCTAGCGAAAGTCCCGCTTCTGTTTGTCCTTTATCAACAGAAAGTATACCAGCCCGTATAATTTCTGCCACATACGCGCCACTGTTGATTCCAAGGCCAACTATACCAACCCATAGCCCCATGCCACGAAATGTGCCAAAAATTACTGTATTAACAATCAAAAGCTGTGTAACAGCAGGTGTGCCACGGATAACCGCAAGATACACTGAGGCAATGCCACGCAGAACTTTCCAATCTGACATTCTAAAGGCGGCAATAATACTACCAATAATGACCCCCAGAATCACCGCGCCCAAGGATAGCTGGATTGTCACCAGCAATCCGCCTAGCAATCTTTCCAATCGCCCGGCACTTAATGCTCTTTCTATTTGAATAAACAAATCCGGTCGCCCACTAGCGGCAAGCAACCCACTAAGAAACATCAAAATTGTCTCCCCTTATTAGACCTCTTCTGAAACCTCATTGCAATATATTTTGGGCTTGTTTTCCGCTATGCGAAAAATGCTCAAAAATCTGCCGCAAGCAGGTTTCAGAAGAAGTCTATTTTTGAAAAGTACATATCATTGCATATATAATGGCCTTCTATTTTGAAACTCCCGCACTTTCTTAATATGCTCCATAACGGCTTCTGGTGCAGGGCCACCAGTTGCGCGACGAGCATTTACGCAATTTTCCAGATTAAGTGCTTCATATACATCCTCTGCGAACATAGCACTTGCTGATTGATAATCCGTAAGCGGCAATGTTTCAAGTGTGCAACCTTTTTCGATACAGTCTCGTACCAACTGCCCTACAATACGATAGGCATCTCGGAAAGCCAGCCCTTTCTTAACCAAATAATCTGCGCAATCTGTGGCATTAAGAAAACCAGCTGCCGCCGCGTTTCGCATGTTTTCCGGCTTGAAAATCAGACTTTCAACCATGGGCGTAAAAACTGCTAAACATTGTTTCACAGTGTCCAAAGCATCAAACACAGGTTCTTTGTCTTCCTGCATATCCTTATTGTAAGCCAGCGGCAAACCTTTCATTACGGTTAATAATGCCATTAAATCTCCATATACACGCCCAGTTTTGCCGCGTGTTAACTCTGCTACATCAGGATTTTTCTTTTGTGGCATAATGGATGAACCAGTGGCAAAGGCATCATTCATTTCTGCAAACCTAAATTCCCAGGAACACCATGAAATTATTTCTTCAGACAAACGAGAAAGGTGCATCATTATTATTGACAACCCCGATAGCAATTCTATGCAAAAATCCCGGTCGCTTACTGCATCCAAACTATTGGGTGCCACACCTGAAAACCCTAACATTTCTGCTGTCATATCACGGTCAATAGGATATGTGGTAGCGGCAAGTGCGCCAGCACCCAATGGAGAAAAATCCATACGTTTATAACAGTCTTCCAAGCGAGTGATATCACGACCAAACATTTCTGCATAAGCCATAAGATGATGCGCTAATGTAATAGGTTGTGCCCGTTGCAAATGGGTATAACCGGGCATAACTGTATGCAAATGCTGTTCAGCCATATCCGCCAAAATATTTTGTAGCGTCATTAGCAAATCATGAAGAATGCGAATTTCATCCTTTACATACAATCGCATATCTACTGCTACTTGGTCATTGCGCGAACGGGCGGTATGCAAACGACGCCCTGGTTCGCCAATACGCTCAGTCAAAAGGGCTTCGATATTCATATGAATGTCTTCAGCATCTGTGGTTAATTCAGCGGTGCCGTTTTCAATATCATGTAAAATACCTTCCAGCCCTTTTACAATATCTTCTTTATCTTCATAAGAAATAATCCCTTGAGCTTCTAGCATAGAAGCGTGGGCTATGCTTCCTTTAATATCCTGTTGATACATGCGGGCATCCACAGATAGTGATTCATTAAAATCATTAACCAGTTCGTTGGTTTCTGTCTGAATACGTCCCGCCCACATTTTTTTGCCTATCACTGCGGTTCCCTTCCTAACAAGGAAGCCACTTGATAAGGCAATCCGAACAGATTAATAAAACCTTCGGCATCCTTCTGGTTGTAAGAACTTTCTCCAAATGAAGCCAGTTCATCATCATATAAAGAATGTGGCGAAGACACGCCAGCAAGGATAACATTGCCTTTGTAAAGTTTTAACTTTACCTGACCACTAACATATTTTTGAGTTTCATTAACAAAGGCAGTCAAGGCTTCACGCAATGGGGTAAACCATTGGCCATTGTATACCAATTCAGCAAAACGTATGCCAATCTGCTCCTTGTAGTGAGCGGTATCTTTATCAAGCGTAAGAGTTTCCAACGCATGATGGGCTTTGTATAAAATTGTGCCGCCAGGCGTTTCATAAACCCCTCTTGATTTCATGCCTACTAGTCGGTTTTCTACCAAGTCTACAATTCCAATACCATTTGCCCCGCCTAATTTATTTAATATTTCCAATAGGGAAACGCTGTCCAAAGCCTTGCCGTCAACAGCAACTGGAACTCCTTGCTTAAAATCAATAGTAACGTATGTTGGCTTATCTGGTGCCTTTTCTGGTGATACACCCAATTCTAAAATTTTGTCAAATAGAGGTTCATTATTGGGGTCTTCCAAATCTAGCCCTTCGTGGGACAAATGCCAAATGTTTTTATCCTTAGAATAGTTTGTTTCCCGTGTTACAGGCACTGGAATTCCGCGCTCTTCTGCATATGCAATAGCATCTTCCCGTGATTTAATATCCCATTCGCGCCAGGGTGCGATAATAGTCATTTTTGGAGCAAAGGATTTGATTGCCAATTCAAAACGCACTTGGTCATTGCCTTTGCCAGTACAGCCATGAACAATAGCGTCAGCACCTACCTTTTTAGCGATTTCCACAATACGTTTTGCAATAACAGGTCTTGCGAAAGAAGTTCCTAACAAATACTGTTTTTCATAAACCGCTCCAGCTTGCACCGTAGGAAAAATATAATCTTCTACAAATTCCTTGCGCAAATCTTCTATATAGCAGGCAGAAGCACCTGTCTTTTTTGCCTTTTCTTCCAAACCGGATAATTCGTCACCCTGCCCTACATCTGCGGCAACCGCAACAACTTCACAGCCATAGTTTTCCTTTAGCCATGTAATAATAATGGAGGTATCCAAACCTCCTGAATAAGCTAATACGACTTTCTTAATATCTTTTTTCATATTTTTCGCTCCCTCTTAACTTTTCGCTCACGGGTATAGAATGCACAGAAATTCACAGAAGAATTCCAAGGAACTATTCCAGTGAAATGAGTATATCATACACTGAATATTTATGCAACATAAATGAATAAATATTCAGTAACATTCCAAATCTACCTAAGAACCTGTTTAACATTCGCCGTGCGTGGCGCACAATAAAAACCCCTTGCCGAAGCACGGGGTTCGAATTTCGTTAGCCCAAATCCTTAAACACTTCCTTAATGTTATGCAAAGCCTTTTCGCGACGCAATGGGTCACTCATAGCGTTCGCTCTACTCAATATCTGTTGACCCCTAGTTTTCGCTGGTCCCACACTATCTCCAAGACCTGCCACCTTTCTCATTTGCCCTCTCGGAAGCTTCTCGGCACTTGCTCTAGCCCTTTGCAATTCATTGATGCTGAATTGACTGCCTCTTTTAGCCATAAATATAACTCCTTTGTGTTAAAATAAAAAAATAACCATATAGCTATCATATAGTTACCCCAAAAGTATGTCAAGGAAAATGCTACATACTCCACTTGGGTATGTAGCATTTTGCACCTTTTTCTCTATATCTAGGGTGTATTCTCATTAGCGAAAATACACCCTATTTTTACGCATACGTATATTTTGCCTAAATACCTAATATTTTCCGAAATCCTTCCTGTCATATACATGTGAAGCGGACGGTACTTTGAGGGATGATGTGTTAGGTTCGGTATTATTCATGGGGATTGTTGAAGTTTCCGTAGGTGTTTGCCTTTGTGGTGCAACTATCTGAGGTTTTGATAGCGTTGCCCCTGAAGCACGGGCTTCGGCTGTGGCTTCCCTTAGCTGCTTATCTATTGAAGGCGAGATAGACTGTTCCTTCGACAATGACGAGGGCTTAGGTAGCTCTACTTTTCTTGGTTTTTCCGCTGTTTTTGGCCTTTCTATAGCCTTAGGTTGTTTATTTAGCTCCACAGTTTTTGTCCTTTCCGCAGCCTCGGTATTTTCCGTAGCTTTATCTTTTTTAAGTTCTATTTTGGGCTCTGTTACTAATTCAGTTCTGGATTCAGTTCTCAATTCAGTTTTTTGTCCTCTTTGTCCCAGAGTTGATTCCGTTTTTAGTTCTGAGGTAGTCTCATTCTTTGTTGGTGGGATGTAAACTGGCGGCGAATAAGCAGATGAGGGCTTTTTGGGCGCGTGTTTAGGTGGGGGAGTATACGATGTCCCTTTCGATTTTGAATCTCGCAGTCTAAACACGCTAATCATGCTATGCAAAGTATCTGATTGGCTAGCCAGTTCCTCAGCGGTAGCGGCGGTTTGTTGGGATGTAGAAGAATTACGTTGGATAACATCGGCAATCTGCGTACTCCCAACGGTTACTTGAGAAATAGCTTCAGATTGTTCATGGGATTCCTCTGCGATACGAGAAATAATGCGTGAGACTTCATCAGCGTCGCTTACAATTTGTTCCAATGCTTTAGCTGTAGATGAGGCCATCTCCATACCTTGCTTTACTCTGTCATTGGATTCTTCAATAAGCTCTTCTGTCTCTTTGGCGGCCGATTCACTGCGTTCTGCCAAGTTGCGTACTTCTTCGGCCACAACCGAAAAACCACGGCCATATTGCCCTGCTCGTGCGGCTTCTACCGCCGCATTAAGTGCCAGAAGATTGGTCTGGAAAGCAATGTCACTAATAACCTGAATAATGCTGGAAATATTTGCAGAAGAATTTTTAATACCCTGCATAGAATCTACCATTTTTTTCATTTCGGCATTGCCGTGGGTGGCGTTAGACCTTGATTGTTTAGATAATTTGTCAGCGCGAGAAGCCGCTTCTGCGTTTACTGAAGTCTTTTCATCTACCTGGGACATGGTGGCATTAAGTTCTTGTATGGTTGCCGCCTGCATTCCAGCACCTTCGGCCAGAGCCATACTGCTGTCAGAAATTGTTCTTGAACTAATTGCCACTTGCTCTGAGGCATCGATTATACCTTCCATTACCCCGTTAAGCTGATTAATAATCATTACTAAAGCCGAACGTATAGCTTCAAAATCCCCTGTATACTCGCCTTTTACTTCAACGTTAAGGTTGTTATTAGCCAGTTCTTTAAGTATATCTGTTATATCATGGATATAACGCGACATACTGTCAACAGTGGTGTTAATGCTTATTTTAAGCACTTCAAAGCCGCCCTTAAAATCGCCTTCCACATGCCGCGAAAAATCTCCGCGCGCCATATGTTCCATAACTTTTGCCGCCTCATTAATAGGAGACGATACTGCATTCATTACACCATTAAGTTCTCCAACAATATGCGCCCATCCGCCACTAAAGGATGTTTCTTTTGCGCGTTCGTTCAATCGTCCTTCAAAGGTAGCTTTTACTAATTGCCCTAATTCATTGCTAACGCCGTTAAGATTGCCTCTAAGCGTTTCAATGGCAGTGTTAATTTCTGCTTTTTGCCCCGGGAATTGGCGCAAAGGTATACTAAAATCACCTTTACCAAATCCGCTTACACATTCCAAAATTTCAAAAGTTCCGCTTACATAGGATGAAATCATTCCATTAAGGCGTTCGGCCAAGTCGCGGTACACGCCTTTGTATACCCCTGCCTCAAGAAACTTGTCAATTTCTCCCGCATCGTGTTGGCGAGAAAGGATATTTAAGTCACTGACAAATTGCCTGAAATTGGCAGCTATTTGTGCCAAAGCTTCTTCCAATTGACCAATTTTATCTCGGCGTCCAGTTTGAAAACTTACACTAAGGTCACCATTTGCCATAGCACGTGCCGCCTCAATCATGTTATCCAGGGGATGGGCAATAGAATGGATAACCCCCACGGTCAGAAGCGCGAGCAATACAACCCCTGCTACAGCTATAATCACAGAAATTACCAAGCTAAACATCCCGCCTACAACAACACCAGCAATAATAACCGAGGCTACAACAGCCAGCATAACAAGCCTATGTTTAACTTTCATGTTATTAAAGATACTCACACAAGGCCCCTCCTTAATCTTGATTAATCCTATTATCCTCAAAAACTACTCAAAAGGCAAGAAGTATTCCAATGAAATATTTCCATGAAATATTCACTGGAAATATTCCACCGTAATTTGTCAACGCATTCATTTTAGGATACAATGCAATGACTAACTACAGGAACATATGGGCAAGGGAGGGGTTCCATTGAAGAGACGCGAAACCATTATTTTTTTATGGGTAGCTGCATTTTTTACGGTTATTATCATACTGATATTTTTAGCATTGGATTTGTTTTCGGTATTTCTGGTGGCGGCTGTTTTGCTGATTGTAATGGCCTTGACGTTTTTATTGACTAGTGCATATTTGCGACTTGGTACCCAGTTGACCATAGAATCAATGACCAATGAACTAAAAGAAATCGCACACAGCATGGAAGAAAAGGATTACAGCCACTATTCCACAGAAACAATGGAGTTTTATCGCGCACTTGCAGAAGTAAAACAGACCTATGTTCAGCGCGATGTTACTCGTAAAGAGATACTAGAAATTGTCCATTCGGTAGTACTCAATATGGAACTGGAAAATGTTTTACGGGAATTAATGCCAAAACTACTTGAGTTAACAGGCAGTAATTGCTGTGCCTTTTACAGCGTAAACAAAGCAAAAAAGCTTGTGTTAAAACATTCAATTGGGTTTGGAAAAAATATATATAATGAATTTGATTTGCAGTTAGGAGAAGGCTTTGTTGGGCATACTGCTTTACATCATGGGATTACCATCATCAATGAAATTCCAGAAGACACCATATATATGATGAGAACTTTTTTGGGCAAGGTTAAACCACGCAATATGATGGTAGTACCTATCCACCATCTAACAGAATTGAACGGAGTATTGGTATGTGCTAGTTTGAAAGCTTATACAGAGGAGAACCAAGCCTTGGTAGATATGATTAAGTACTATCTTGGTGTAGCTGTTGGTAATGGTATTCATGCTGAAAAAAATAAACGTCTTACCAATGAACTTAGCTTTCAAAACAAATTGATTCAAGACCAGCATGAAGATATGCGCAAACGCCTAAGTGACAAGGAACAGCTTTTGAGTTATTTTATTAACTTGAGCGGTACTAGTTGTTTTATTTTGGATATAAATGGGCGAGTAATGTGTTGGAGCAAGCGAGCTGAGGCAATGTATGGACGTTCGTGGGAATGGGTTAGCAGGCGGCATATTGATGAAATCCACGCCGAATTGGGTTGGCATTCCATGACAGGGGCATTGCAGGGTTTGCTTGAGCAAGGGAGTTATGATTATCACATCTGTGTAAAGGGGGGCGAGGGGCAAAAGCGCGACCTAGATTTTCAACTGGCTTATATGATGAATGAGCGCAATGACCCCATTGGAATTTCGGTTGTTGTCATAGAAATCACGGATTCGGAAGGAGTTATTTAGCAAGTAATGAGTGGAACATTATACGTAGTAGCAACCCCTATTGGAAACTTGGAAGAAATTTCGTTGCGTGCTGTGCGCATATTGTCTCAAGTGGATGTTATTGCGGCCGAAGATACTCGTACCACAGGACTTATGTTATCCCGCCTTTCTGCTAACAACATGATGGATAAAGAAAAAACACGAGTAGAAATATTGGAAAATGAAACAAAAGAGGCAAATGTATCAAATAAGACAAAAAAACCCAAATTGTTTTCCCATCATAAATTTAATGAAGCGGCGAGTCTTGGTGGCTTATTGAATATTTTGCTGGAAGGAAAAAATGTAGCCTTGTTGTCAGACGCTGGCACGCCCTGTATTTCTGACCCAGGGCATATGCTAGTCAATGCGGCGGCGGAGCAAGGCATTGATGTAGTGGGCATTGGAGGTTCGTGTGCAGTTACAATGGCACTTTCGGTATCAGGTTTTCCGGCGGAACCATTTTTGTTTCTAGGGTTTATCCCACGCAAAGATGTAGAACGGTTAGCAGTTCTGGAACGTTGGTTTTTATTAAATAATGTTGCCACTTTGATATTTTACGAATCCCCTAAAAGAATGACTGCTACAATAGAATGTTTTGTGAAACATTTTCCAGAGACAGCTCTTTGTTTATGTAATGATTTGACAAAAAAATTTGAACGTATATATCGTGGCACTCCTAGTGAAGTGCTGGAAAATTTACAAGCTAATCCTTTTTCGGAGAAGGGGGAATATACTTGTGTTGCTTATATGCCTGAACATAAAAGGCAGACAAATAGAACCGCAGTAAGCGTGTTGGAAGATTTTTGTCATTTGTCTCATAAGTCGCAAGAGTCACACTCCTTGCAAAGTTTACATGAATCTCAAAACTTATCATTAGAGAGCTTATTAGTAGATACAATGGTAAAAACAGGTTACTCTTTGAAAGAAGCGATAAGTTTTGTTTCCAAAAATTCTGCAAAATATTCAAATGTTGCGGATTTTCCAAAAAAAAATGGCATTACAAAAAAAGAACTTTATGCCGCCTCCTTGCGTTTGAAAGGCTTGTTTTGATAAAATAGAGGCAAGCAATATTAGACCAATAATCACAAGGGGGTTGTGTTAGGAATGGCTGTTTGCGTAAATAGCTGAAAGCTATACCCGCTAGTAAACAGATTTTTAGTGTAACGAAACCTAGAAAGGGGTTTACGAATGACTTTTTTAAGAAACATCAAAATCAGGAGCAGGCTGTTGCTAGGGTTTGCTTTGCTTTTAATTATTACTGCGATAATCGCGGCTTTCGGTGCAATAAGCATAATATCGGTTGACGATGAGTATACTTATGTACTTGAATATCCGTTTGTCCGTTATGCTTTATTGCGAGATGTCGAAGTGGGCTTGATGGACGCGAGACGAATCACCAGCCGTGCTGGTCTGTATATGTACGACCCCGTTGCCGCAGTTGATGGCATCAATGCACAAGAACGGGAACTTTATGATGTGCGACGCAGAATGGAAGCTAATATAGAACGGTATCGAAGTAGCTTAAATTCCGACCAAAACGTTGACCCAAGCTTACGCAATAGTCAGCTAACTACTATCGCTTCTCTTGAGGCGATAGTCAATGATTATTTTAATATTTATGCTGCTGGACTTATAGTAGCAGCAAGAGCTGGTGATGAAGTAAATGCTATCAGATTTGTACATGATGGTGCAACACATCTTGAGGCGGCTTATGTCCACTTTGGTACCTTGTTTGCTAATCTAAGTGAGTTTATGGATAGTATAAACGATGAACTTTCACAAGATACCATGAATACATTTGTTATATTAATGGGACTTGCCGCTGGTGGTATAGTTGTTGGTTTAGTAATTGCTTTGCTTATTGCAGATTCCATAACAAAACCAATGAAAAAAGTGTTGACTGCATTGGAAGATGTGGCAGATGGTAATATCAACGCAAATATCAGCAAAGCGGATATTACAAATGACGAAATTGGTATACTAACTGACGATGTACTCAAACTTATAGATGCAATAAAATCCGCAAACAAAGAAATAAGTGCAATGGTTGATGCGGCGGTAGTAAAGGGCGATATGCAATTCCATATTGACGATACCAATTACAAAGGCGCGTGGCGCGATATTATGATTGGGCTTAATCAGATTGCTGAGGCCGTTGACCTACCTATTGTAGAAATAAGAGACGTTATGGCGTCTTTGGAAAAAGGAAATTTTGACAGTGTGGTGACAGGCAATTATGTTGGAGACTTCTTAGGCATTAAGAATTCTGTCAATTCGACAATCAATGGCTTGTCTGGATATGTTCATGAGATTGATGATGTTTTGAGTGCTGTTGCGAATGGTGATTTGGGTCGTTCTATATCTCCATATATGGAATTCAAAGGAGATTTCAGTAGGATTAAAATCTCCATTGACCATATTGTCAAGACATTGCATAAAACTATGTCAGAAATTACAGCGGCCTCCGACCAAGTATTGTCAGGTGCCAGACAAATTTCTGCAAGTGCTGTGAACTTGGCCAATGGTGCCCAAGAACAAGCTAGTTCTTTGCAAGAACTAAATGCAAGCATTGATATGATTAGTCAGCAAACATGGCAAAACGCAGAAAATGCAACTAAAGCTAACGAATTTTCCGAAAAATCCACTGAAAGTGCCACTGAAGGCAATATAGCTATGAAGCAAATGTTGGCGGCTATGTCTCAAATTGAAGAATCATCCAACAACATTTCCAAAATAATAAAGGTTATTCAAGATATCTCCTTCCAGACCAATTTGCTTTCGCTTAACGCGGCGGTAGAAGCGGCAAGAGCCGGCGAACATGGTCGTGGTTTTGGTGTGGTTGCGGAAGAAGTACGTAGTCTTGCTTCACGCAGTCAGAAAGCGGCCATAGAAACCACTGACTTTATCAACGACTCTATTAGCAGGGTAGAATCTGGGTCAATCATAGCAGAGTCTACATCGCAATCATTGGATATTATCGTTAAAAATGCAGGTGAGGTATTAAGTATTGTTAATGATATTTCCAGAGCTTCAAAAGAACAGGCAGAAGCGATTGAGCAAGTCAGCATTGGACTTTCGCAGATATCGCAGGTAGTACACAATAACTCTGCTGTTTCAGAAGAAGCGGCGGCGGCGGCAGAAGAGCTTGATTCTCAAGCCGAAATGCTCCAGCAATTGATGTCATACTTTAAGCTGTAAGTATTTGCAAAAAACATGCACAAAAAGCCCGATAAAATAGGGGGTAACTCCCCTGATTATCGGGCTTTTTTCTTGCATGTAAAATAGCATGTAAAATAATATCTATTCATGTTGTTTTCAATATTGTGTTTTGAGATATGCTATACTTGAAACGAATGTGGATATGAGTTATAATTCCGCGAAAGCAAAAGTGAAAGGAAGTGTTCCAATGAAAGCAGAAATCCATCCAAAATACTTTCAAGCAAAAGTACGTTGCAACTGTGGCAATGAATTTGTCACAGGCTCTACAAAAGAAGAAATCCGTGTAGAAGTATGTTCAAAATGCCACCCCTATTACACGGGGAGCCAGAAAATGATGGTAGAAGCTGGCGGACGAGTAGAGAAGTTTAAGAAACGCTACAACATGTAAGTAATGGGCGCAAAACTTGGGAAGTTATTTTTCAGACATTCCCAAGTCAAAAAGCAAAAAGTAGAGGGCGGGATTCAGATGAAAGCTATTATTTTAGCCGCTGGCCACGGCAAGCGGATGAAGTCTAAGACGCACAAGGTACTGCATACTATTGCAGGCAAACCAATGCTTCATCATGTAATTGATACTTGTTTGGAAGTGGGCATAAATGATATAACCGTTGTAGTGGGGCATCAAGGCGATACAGTTCGTGAGGCAACGCCACAATCGGTTCACTTTGTGACACAGTCTGAGCAACTAGGCACCGGACACGCAGTAATGTGTGCAAAAGAAAGTATTGCTCCTGACGATACTGTTTTGGTGTTATATGGTGATACGCCTTTGCTTACCTCTACTTTGCTTTCCGCTTTATCTGATTTCCAGCAAAAAAATCAAGCTCATGCTGTGGTAGTTTCTACCACGGTGTCTGACCCACAAGGCTATGGCCGGGTTATTATCGAAAGGGACAATATTTTTTCTGCCATTGTGGAGCAGAGAGACCTTTCGCCGGAACAAGAAGCCATTGCCCGTATTAACACGGGCACTTACATATTTACAGGACGTGAACTGTTGTATGGCTTGGAACATATAGGAAATGACAACCATCAAAATGAGTACTATCTTACTGATGTTCCAGCGGTATTACAAAAAGCTGGGCATCATTGCTTAGTGTACCATGACACTGACTATCAGCAGTTTTTGGGAATTAATTCTCAAGCACAACTTGCAGAAGCGGCAGTAGTGATGAAAGAACGTATTTTGCACCGACATTTGGAAAATGGAGTGGTAATGATTGACCCTTCCACTGTATATATTGACTGGAATGTTAGTATTGAACCAGGTGCGACTTTGCTTCCAGGCGTAATGTTAGAAGGAAATTGTGCCATAGCTGAAGGTGCTATTATTGGCCCTTATTCTCGTTTGATTAATACTACCATTGGCGTGGATACTATGGTGCAAAACAGTGTACTTGAAAGCACGAAAATAGGTGATTATAGTCAGGTTGGGCCTTTTGCATATTTGCGTCCAGGTACTGTAGTTGGCAATCATTGTCGTGTTGGTGATTTCGTAGAGCTTAAAAATGCTACACTTGGTGATAATTCAAAGGCATCACATTTGGCCTATGTAGGGGATACAACAGTGGGTGCGGGAGTTAATATTGGTTGTGGAGTTGTCACTGTTAATTATGATGGTGTGAACAAGCACAGAACCATAATTGAAGATAACGCATTTGTAGGTTCAAATGTAAATTTGATAGCACCTGTAGCAGTACGTGCCGGGGCTTTTGTGGCAGCTGGCTCCACCATTACCGATGAAGTACCTTCCGAGGCTTTTGCCATTGCACGTCAACGGCAGACCAATAAAGAAGGCCGCGCCCCAAAACGTAAGACATGAACCCGCTACACACTGCTGAAACACGAAAGAAACTTCCATTTGAATCTTTTTCGGAACAGTTGGCCGAATTGCAAATTGAAACGCGTAATCTTGTTGAATTGCCACCAACACAAGAAGCTTCTTTGTTGTTGCGACATGAATGGGTTGCGAAGTATTTGGTTCTTCCCCTTCAAAAGGAGGGGAACCGTTTATGGCTTGCTATGTGTGACCCTTTGGATTATAACGCATTGGCGGACTTGCAACTTCTTACCAAATGTTTTATTGAACCAGTTTTGGCACGAGAAACGGATATTCGCTACTTTATGAACGAATTGTATGGTTCGGCGCAAATACGTACAATAGCTTCTCAATTCTTAGTAGACGAAAATATTCGCAAGGGGCAATATAAACTAGACGCTTCCTTACGTGCCGAAGTGCAAAGTGCCCCTGTTGTTCAACTGGTTGATTCTTTGATTGAATCTGCTTTTGTATCTAGGGCAAGTGATATTCATATTGAACCTTTTGAGGATGTTTTGCGTACTAGATATCGGATTGATGGACAGTTGACCAATCCACGGCAAGTTGAAGGTTATTTGCATCCCAACATTATTTCGCGACTTAAAATCATGGGAGGCATGAATATTGCCGAAAAGCGTTTGCCTCAAGATGGGCATTTTGGCCTTGATATTCGTGGAGAACAGGTGGATTTTCGATTAAGTACCTTGCCTACTTTTTATGGAGAAAAGGCTGTCATACGACTGTTGTATGGACGTTCAAAAAGACTCCCCATTCAAGAGCTAGGTTTTTTTGCAGAAGATTTGGAGGCTCTTACTCGGCTTTTTAATAGCCCTTATGGAGCAGTTATTTTAACTGGCCCTACAGGAAGCGGTAAATCTACGACTTTGAGCGGATTTTTATCGGAATTGAATAGTGGCAAGGTTAATATTATTACCGTGGAAGACCCTGTAGAAAATCCATTGACTGGAGTTAATCATGTGTCGGTTGATACTAAAATCGGGTTTGATTTTCCGCGTGCTTTGAAACATATACTACGACAAGACCCTGATATTATTATGGTAGGCGAAGTCCGTGACGAAGAAACGGCGGCTATCGCAGTTCGCGCCGCTATTACTGGACATTTGGTTTTGTATACACTGCATACTAATGATGCTGTAGGTGTTTTTCCACGGTTGGTTGACATGGGCGTAAAACCGTATCTTGTTGCCGCGTCTTTGAATGGCGTAATTGCACAGCGACTTGTACGGCGTTTATGCCCTTTTTGTGCGGTTCAAAAACCTTGTACATCAACAGAGGCTAAAATATTGGGACTTCCAGAAAATGCTGAAACTTATGTTCCAGTGGGTTGCAATCAGTGTAATAAAGTGGGGTACAAGGGACGTTTTGCCTTGTATGAATATATTGTCTTAAACGAGGCTATGCGCAATGCAATGGCGGATTGCAGGTATGAACCTAGGGAAGTAGAGAAAATTTGGAAAAAAGATATGAAAACAATGTTACATAATGGAGTTAGGAATATATTGGCGGGGAATACGTCTGTAGAGGAAGTTATGCGAGTGGCATTTAGGGAATGATATACTCGTGAACTGTTCAGAAAAACACATGCGAAAGGAATATTTTCAAATGTTCTCAATTGCTGATGAACTAAAAAAACTACCATCCAAGTCCGGTGTGTATTTGATGAAAGACAAAAATGGCGCGATTATATATGTGGGTAAGGCTGTTAATTTGCGCAATCGGGTGCGTAGTTATTTTCGTGAATCTTCAGCCGCACAAAATCCTAAATTACGCAGTATGGTGCCGCGAATTTCTCAATTTGAATATATTGTAACCGACAACGAAGTTGAAGCTCTTATATTGGAATGCAATTTAATCAAACAACATAAGCCAAAGTATAATATCAGCCTAAAAGATGATAAATCACACTATCCTTATATCAAATTAACAGACTATGAATGCTTGCCACGCATTTTTTATTCCAAAAAGCGAGAGAAAAAAGGCCGATTTTTTGGCCCTTATACCAGTGGAGAACGTGTAAAAGAAGTTATAAAGCTTATCCATGACATATGGCCTTTGCGACGCTGTGGCCGCAGTTTTCCTAGGGATTATGGAAAGGGACGGCCATGCTTACAATTTCATGTAAATCAGTGTAAAGCACCATGTCACCATCATATTAGCGAGACAGATTACAATCAAATGGTAAAAGAAGTTGTCCACTTTGCACAAGGGAAAATCGAGCCAGTAGTAGCAAAATTAACTCAAGAAATGCAACATTTGTCTGAGAATATGGAATTTGAAAAAGCGGCTGAAAAACGTGACTTGCTTCAAGCACTTGCTTTGCTTACCGAGAAGCAAAAGGCCGAAACGGCCAACTTTGAAGACCGTGATATTATAGCATTAGCACGGCGACAGTTAGGACAAGGTTATTCGGACGAGGCTTTAATGCAGGTCTTTTTTGTGCGCGGCGGAAAAATGATTGGACGGGAACATTTTACTTTACAAGGCGTTACGGATTTGCCTGATGATGAAGTTTTTGCGGCCTTTATCAAGCAATTTTATGGGGAAGTGGCATTTATCCCTAAAGAATTGGCTTTAGCGCATCCTACAGCAGATAAAGAAGCAATTGAAAAGTGGCTGACTCACCTTAAAGGCCAGCGTGTACGCATTACAGTTCCACAAAAGGGTGAGAAGCAAAAACTTGTTAAGTTGGCCAGTCTTAATGCCTCTCTTACATTTGAACAATTTGGAGCGCATCTCAAAAGGGAGGCCGAACGCAATCATAGCGCGTTACAAGAAATTGCAGAAGCACTAAAGCTTTCGTCAACTTTAGCCAGAATTGAAGCCTATGACATTTCAAATATCCAAGGATTTGAATCAGTGGGTTCAATGGTGGTATTTGAAAATGGCAAAGCCAAAAACAGTGATTATCGGAAGTTTAAGCTTAAATGGGTGGTAGGCCCAGATGATTATGCCGGAATGGAAGAAGTTGTTACACGGCGTTTTAAGCGATATAAAAATGAAGCTGATAATAAAACTGAAACTGAAGTTGATAATAGCTGGAGTAAAAAACCGGACATATTGATGATTGATGGCGGAAAAGGGCAAGTGCATACAGTGGAAAGAGCATTAAAAGAAATAGGTTTAGAGATTCCAGTATGTGGCATGATAAAGGATGACCGCCATCGTACAAAGGCTTTGATGTTTCAGGATATAGAAATTCCGCTTCCACGCCATGGCGAAGGGTTTAAGTTGGTAACACGTATACAAGATGAGGTTCATCGTTTTGCCTTGGAATATCACCGCAAACTGCGTGCTGATGCGCAAGTGCGTTCAGTATTAGATGATATTCCAGGAATTGGCTCTGCGCGTCGCAAAGCACTTATGCGGCATTTTAAGGGTATCGACCCCATTCGTGCCGCCACAGTGGAAGAATTGTCTCAAGTAGACAGCATGAACCTGAAAGCCGCAGAAGCAGTTTATGCGTTTTTTAGGACTTAGTGTCCAGAATAAGTCTAATGTGAACGCACGATTTTACAGCTATACTCGTGAACTGAAACATTTTCTGCCCATGTGCAGAAAATGTATAAAACGCATAAGGATGGTGATATAATGAAAATCAGGTTCGGTTTATACGGTAGTGGTTGGCGGTCTGAATTTTTCCTGAGAGTGGCAAAGCTACTCCCCGAACGCTTTGAAATTATTGGCGTTGTAACCCGAAACAAAGAGAAGGCGGAATTCTTTAATCAACATTTTGGTGTCAAATGTTATGAAACTCCAAAAGCATTATTGTCCGTAGCTACGCCAGATTTTATAGTTGTGTCTGTGAATGCTTCCGTAAATGTAGATGTTACCTTGGATTTGCTGAATAGAAACATTCCTGTGCTGTTGGAAACCCCACCAGCGGCAAATATGGACGTACTTACCCGCTTTCACAAATCCCTCCCGACCGGGGCAAAGATTCAAATAGCCGAACAATACCCTTTTCAACCTATGCACTTGGCGCGGTCGGCATTTTTGGAAATGGGCAAGCTTGGACACATCCAACATGCACAAGTTTCATATACCCACGGATTCCACGCAATAGCTCTGATTCGACGATTCCTCGGCATAGGATTTGAAAATGTGGAAATAACGGCTACATCTTTTCCTGTCAGTGTAGTAGGCGGTTATACTCGTGAGGGTGAACCGACAAAAGAAACGATTGCAGAAAAGACGCAAACAGTTGCTGTGCTAAAATTTGGGAACAAAACAGGGCTTCTTAATTTTGAAACAGACCAACATCGCTCATGGGTTCGCTCACCTATAATTCAAATTAAGGGTGAACGAGGAGAATTATTTAACTCAAAAATAAAATATCTGCAAGACTATAAAACCCCTATAGAATCTGAATTTACGCGAAAGGACTTGGGGCGGGAAGAAAACTTCGAGGGTTTCGATTTGAAAGGGATAATTGGTGACGGTCAATGGCTTTACCGAAATCCATATCAAGGTTCAAGGCTTTCTGATGATGAAATTGCCGTAGCTTCATGTTTGGACGCTATGAATGATTATGTACGCGGTGGCGCACCATTCTACGGACTTGATGAAGCTTCGCAAGATTTTTATTTGTCTGCACTGATTAATGAAGCAACGAAAAATGGATGCACCATTTGCAGTGAAACTCAATCGTGGGCATGGAACATCAACCAATAACGCGCAACAAAGGTAAACACCAAGTAACCGCATAAATCAAGGATTGAGCCGCCAACAATAAAAGCCGTCATGGGTACTTAAACCACATGGCGGCTTTTTATACTACTTGAGGGAACAAATTGAAAATACAATGTGAGGATTTTTGTGCAAGTGCAAGGAAGTACTGACGACGCTTGCTGTAGGCAAGCTAGGAGGTACTGACGTAGCAATTGTGCAAAAAGACCACATTGGATTCAATTTGTGACCAAAAGTAGTATAGTTGTCGGTTACGGGCGAAAGCAAGGTAATCGCTTGAGAATCCCTTCTTCAGCACGTTATACTTCTGTCTGAACTTATTCAACGGTTCCCATGTACAAAAATCCTTTTCGTGTAGGCGCATTATCCTTTTTGGCAAATGAAAAGTTTTCACTTTCTATGGCTATATGGCAGATAGCGATACCAATATCAATTGTTTCCAACTTATCAAAGAACAAGCCCGAAATGGGGTCTGGCTTTTTTCTGTAGCAATGTATCTTGCCGCTGTCTGCCGAGAAAAACCAATTTTGCCTGTTCATACCGCTGGGGGCAAGCCGTGCCGCTTCAATTCGGGCATCTGTGCCTTCGCTTATCGCTGTTAAGAGTTTCCGCTTGAATCCAGCTAAGTCACGGTACAATGGTTCGGAAGGCTTTCCAAATGCCATGCTTATTACATGAGGAAGGCCGGATTTGTCGCTCTCAACCTGTTTTGCAACTCCTAACCAACACGAGCCTAACCCATTTTCGGCAAGAAATAAATCTATTTGCTGGCCTATAAAACCTATGTTTTCATACGAGCCATCAACAGTTTCACTTTTGAAAATCAGGTAATGAGGAGCTTTTATATTAAACAGCCCCTTTGTCTTTTCTGCAAAGTCTATCGAATACGAAATGCGTGGATAGAGCGGTTTCACGGAATCAATGTACAACCGCACCTTTTCAAGCGTGGCTTCATCCAAGACAGTCATATCGAACTTCCTTATGGATTTACGCTTGCGAATTATATCATTCACGGCTTCACTCCTCAGTCTATTAAAGTATTCACCTTGATAGTAACCTTCACTGTATCACCGGCTTGTTTACCTATTTTCGCTCGTATATCTTTACGAACACCAATAATATAACAAACCGAACCCTCGGTATTCTTAACCCCCATATTTACGATACTGCCCTCATAAGGCTCTCCGTCAAAGGTTGCAAATACCTTAATGCGCCCTTTACCGAACTCAGCTTTGATATCAATGGGTACAATAATGAACGCAGCGTCTTGGTCAGGATTTTTTTGGATTTCAGCTTCAAATTCATAGATTTTGTTATCCATAATCTATATCCCCAAACTAAATTATAGCTTGCTTTCTTCCATTATACCGCAGATGGTTTTCTCTGTGAAATGTTTTTTGGATGTGGTAGAATTAACGATGACAAGCGTGCATTGAAAAAATTTATTGGAGGACGAAAATGGCAGATTTGATAAAAGACATGTACAGCAGGGATTATCTTTACAAGCTTGCAACAGACATCCACTCAGTTTACAGCCAATTTCAGATTGATGATTTTGTTTCTTCGACTATGGATGAATCATGGGAGAGCTTAGAGTTAAAGGGAAGGATGCGCCAAATCACTGTAAACCTCGGAAAGTTCTTGCCAACGGATTATGCAAAAGCAATTGGCATCATTGACAAGGTTATAGCAAACTATGGTAGTTGGCTTGACGGCTTCTGCCTTTATTTCCCTGACTTTGTTGAGGTTTATGGGCAAGATGAGTCTAACTGGGATATTTCAATTGCTGCGTTAGAGCGTTATACATCACACGCATCAGCCGAATTTGCAGTAAGGCCATTTATCATAAACCATGAAGAACGCATGATGGCACAAATGTACGCTTGGTCTAAACATGAAAATGAACATGTTCGGCGGCTTGCCAGTGAAGGTTGCCGCCCTGCTTTGCCTTGGGCGCAGACATTACCCAAATATAAAAAAGACCCGACTCCAATTTTGCTAATATTGGAACAATTGAAAACCGATCCTGCCGTTTTTGTACGTAAAAGCGTTGCCAATAATCTAAACGACATTTCCAAAACACATCCTGAGTTGGTAGCGAAACTTGCTAAGGACTGGTATGGCAAGGACGAAAAAACCGATTGGATTGTTAAGCATGGATGCAGAACGCTTCTCAAAAAGGGCAATAATGAGGTGCTGGCTATTTTTGGCTTCCACGATGCTACATCCATAGATGTCAACGGTTTTGCTTTAAGTGCGACTACTGTTTCTATTGGAGAGGATATAAACTTTTCTTTTACAATCGCCACAAAGGAAGCAACGAAAGTAAGATTGGAATACGGCATTGACTTTGTAAAATCAAACGGCAAGAGAAATCGTAAGATATTTCAAATATCAGAAGTCATGTTAAAGGCAAATGAAACGAAACCCTATACCAAAAATCACTCATTTGCGAATTTAAGTACAAGAAAGCATTATTCCGGCACTCACTCAATAACGCTAATTGTTAATGGTGCTGAGCGGAGAATGTTGGAGTTTGAAGTGATAGAATAATTGTTTTGGCCTTGTCCTCATTGTCGCGTGTCAAAGCCCTTATGAAGGTCAGAGCAACTGCAAGGTTGCGAACAAACCACGATTGAGACAGTGAGCAATATCAGTCGCTGTCCTTTCTTATACCTTAGAACAAGAGGTATTTTTGTTGCTCAAATCATATCAAAGCATAGATTCATCCTCCATAACAGCAAAAAACGAATTTGACAAGCAAAAAGAGATGCGTCAACATCTCTTTTTGTTGAAACTAGTGAATTAAAGCAAATCAGTTTGTTTTTGGCAAGGATTTCACTTTGAAACGCTCTAAATGAAACGCTCTAAATCAGAAGCCTTACATAGAATAAAAAAGGCGTTAGAAATCAGCATTCATGCTGAATTTCTAACGCCTTTTTATTAAGACAATCCCTTTTTTCGCAATTCAATCTAAATTACTCAGCAATTACTCCAACACATATTCATCAATACCAGCACCAGGAGGCACCATTGGGAAAACTTTCTCGTCGGCACTAACTTCACAGTTGATAACCGTCGTTTTTCCAAGGGACATAGCTTTTAATATTGCTTCGTCAAGTTCTTCAGGTTTTGTTACATTAAATGCCACGGCCTGATATGCTTCCGCTAGTTTAATAAAATCCGTAGCCTTTCCATGTAGAGAAGTGTGGGAATATCTTTGGTCAAAAAATAATGTTTGCCATTGCCGCACCATTCCCAAGGCATGATTATTAATAATTACCACAATAACGGGAAGTCCATATTCTACTGCTGTGGCCAATTCTATATTATTCATGCGGAAACAACCATCTCCGGCGATATTAAAAACAGGCGTGCCAGGATTGCCCACTGCCGCACCAATGGCCGCGCCTAATCCAAATCCCATTGTACCTAATCCACCCGATGTAAGAAACTGGCGCGGTTTTTCCATCTGCATATAATGGCAAGCCCACATTTGATGTTGGCCTACTTCTGTGGCAATAATTGCTTTATTGGCGGCCAATGCACTAATGCGTTCCATTATATATTGCGGCCTTAACTGGTCGTCTGTTGTATATTTAAGTGGGAAACGCTCTTTTAGCTCCTGCGTTCGTTCTTGCCAATCTTTGTGTTGCTGAGGTTTAATGATTTTATTAAGCCGAGAAAGTGCCGCTTTTACATCACCAATCAAAGAATGGGCTGAAAGTATATTTTTATTAATTTCTGCCGCATCAATGTCAATATGCAATATTGTTGCATTTGGTGCAAAACGCTGGACATTGCTAATTACCCTATCCGAAAAACGCGCGCCTATTGCAATCAGACAATCGCATTCGGTTGCTAATGTATTGGCTGTAGCTGTACCGTGCATTCCTATCATTCCTACGAATTTTTCATTGGAAGAAGGAAATCCACCTATACCCATGGCACTTACACATACTGGAGCATCAATATGTGTTGCAAACTCAACCAGCTCTGCGGAAGCCCCCGCAGAAACAACCCCACCGCCGCTATATATTAGCGGCTTTTTTGCGTCCGACAAAACACGAACGGCTTCTTCCAAGGCTTGAGGCGTTAGCCTTTCTTTTTCTCGTGTTGCTTTGACGGGGGGCTTATAGGAATATTCACACATAGCTGTGGTTATGTCCTTTGGAATATCAACCAGCACAGGCCCTGGACGCCCCTGCTTTGCTATATGAAAAGCTTTCCTTATGGTGCTTGCAAGGTTTTTAACATCCTTAACAATAAAATTGTGTTTAGTAATCGGCATGGTTATGCCTGTTATGTCCACTTCCTGAAAACTGTCCTTGCCAAGCAATGGAAGTGCCACATTTCCCGTAATGGCCACTATTGGGGAAGAATCCATATATGCCGTGGCGATTCCGGTTACTAAGTTGGTGGCACCTGGGCCGCTTGTGGCCAAACAGCACCCAACCCGCCCTGTAGAACGTGCATAGCCATCAGCGGCATGTGCGGCTCCCTGTTCATGGGAAGTTAGGTAATGGGTGATTCTATCTTGGTATTTGTATAAAGCATCGTAAATTGGCAATACCGCTCCGCCAGGATAGCCAAATATAGTGTCCGTTCCCTGTTCGCACAGGCATTCTAATAAGATTTCCGCGCCTGTTAGTTGCATTTTGCAAAACCTCCTTATGTTGGCCTAGTCCTATTCCAATATCGCGCCTTTGTCCGCGCCTGTCACCAATTTTGTATAGCGTGCCAGATATCCACTTGTAATTTTCGGTGAAGGTGGTGCCCATTTTGCGCGACGTTCGGATAATATTTTATCTGGTACATCTAATACTATGGTGCCATTGTTAATATCTATGATAATGTTGTCGCCTTCTTCTACTAGAGCGATTGTTCCACCTGCCTGTGCTTCCGGTGAAACATGCCCAATACATGCACCACGGGATGCACCCGAAAAACGCCCATCTGTAATAAGTGAGACTTCTTTGCCTAATCCCATTCCCATTAATGCGGCGGTTGGGTTAAGCATTTCTCGCATACCGGGCCCACCTTTTGGGCCTTCGTAACGTATAACCACTACGTCACCCTTTTTGATATTTCCGCCGAAAATAGCGGCTACACAATCTTCTTCACATTCAAATACTCGTGCTTTACCACTAACCGAAAGCATTTCTGGGTCAACAGCAGAACGTTTAACCACACTGCCATTTTCGGCTAAATTGCCAGAAAGTACGGCAATACCACCTGTAGGAGAATACGCATTTGAAACTGGCCGAATAACATCATTATCATAATTGATTGCATTAGCAATTGTTTCTCCAATTGTACCATTGACAGTTTTTGCATCCTTATTAATGATTCCCAGAGTGCTAAGCTCTTTTAGTACCGCTGGAACACCGCCCGCCCGGTCTAAATCTTCTATATGGTATGTTCCGGCAGGTGCTAGTTTGCATAAAGTAGGAGTTTTTCCGCTTACCTCATTTGCTAGCGAAAGAGGCAAATCCACCCCCGCTTCATAAGCAATGGCCGGAAGGTGAAGCATACTATTGGTACTACATCCCAGTGCCATATCCAAAGCCAATGCGTTAAGAAAAGCCTCTCGTGTCATAATATCCCGTGGTTTAATATCATCTGCCAAAAGCTGCATAATACGCACGCCAGCTCGTTTTGCCAAACGAATACGCTCTGCCATTACAGCCGGAACAGTGCCATTGCCGGGCAAGCCCATTCCTAGGGCTTCAGTTAAGCAGTTCATGCTATTTGCTGTAAACATTCCTGCACAAGAACCACATGTGGGGCAGGATTTATCTTCATATTCTTGAAGCGTTTGCGAATCAATACGATTTGCCGCAAACGCGCCCACTGCCTCAAATGTTTGTGACAGGCTTACAAAACGCTTATCCACAAGTCCGGCTAACATTGGCCCTCCGCTTACAAAGATTGCCGGGATGTTTAATCGGGCGGCAGCCATTAGCATACCAGGTACGATTTTATCGCAGTTAGGAATCAGCACAAGGGCATCAAAAGCATGTGCCATAGCCATAGCCTCTACAGAATCGGCAATAAGTTCCCGGCTAGGCAGAGAATATTTCATACCCAAATGCCCCATAGAAATCCCGTCGCACACACCAATTGAAGGGAATTCAATTGGTGTCCCCCCGGCTGAAATCACACCTTTTTTAACAGCCTCAGCAATGGTATCCAAATGAATATGACCGGGAACCACTTCATTTTGTGAATTAACAATCCCAATAAGTGGGCGCGAAAGTTCGTCATCAGTATAGCCCATAGATTTGAACAAAGAACGGTGCGGCACGGCCTGATTGCCTTTTTTTACATAATCACTACGCATAGCTGATTCCTCCTAAATGTATTCCATATATATTTGATTACTGCAAATGAATAATTCATTGGAAAGTTTCCCTAGTTTACCACAAAAAAAAACGCCTTGCACGCATTCTATTGAATATAAAGAAAAGCCAGTTTTCATAAATAGTATAAGAATAGCCATGCTGGAAAACCTAAATTCGTGTGCAAAAACACATTTTTTATATTTTTCATGTTTTTTATTATTTTCATAATTTTCTACACACGAAGGAGGAATTAATGTGCGTACTCATATATGCGTATTGGTACTTGCTCTATTGCTTGTTAGTGGCACAAATCAGCGTGTAAACAATACGCCGATAGTACAAGAACTCGCTCAATTTAATTTATCTGCTCACGCACAAAACACAAGACCGCAAACTGTAATGATTTATATGAACGGTTCTGATTTAGAAACGGAAATTGGTGCAGCAACTGTTGATTTAATGGAGATTTTAGAATCAGGGCTTGCAAGCGAAAATGCTCATGTTGTAATCCTTACGGGAGGAGCAAAATATTGGCAAAACGATGTTGTGCCTTCCAACCAATGTGTACTATGGATGATTGAGGACGGCTGGCTTTATGAAGTCGAAGAATGGGGATTGCTAAATATGGGAGACCCTGAAACTCTAATCCGCTTTATCAAATATGGTATGGAATATTTTCCGGCCGAAAAATATGGCCTAGTTCTATGGGACCACGGGGGCGGTGCTATAGCTGGATATGGCCATGATGAGAAATTCTATGATGAAGGAAGTTTAACTTTAGCAGAAATGGATTACGCATTTCACAAAGCAGGATTGGAGGGAAAAAGCCTTGAATGGCTAGGCTTTGATTCATGTTTAATGGCAACGGTAGAAATGGCTCTGGTAGCCGAACCTTATGCAAAATATCTAATTGCCTCAGAAGATTTGGAACCGGGTGATGGCTGGGATTATGTTTTTCTAAATTTATTTAATCGTTATCCTCATGCAGATGGTTATACTGTTGGTAGGGAAATAGTTGATACTTTTATGGATTTCTTTGGCTCAGATTCCGATGAAATTTTAACCCTTTCCGTTACTGATTTATCAAAAGTATATCCAGTTGCAGAGGCTATGGGAAAACTTATGACTCAAGCTTCTGGTACCATAATAAATGATTATTCTATGCGACGTAATGCTTTTTCTGCATTAGCCACAAGACGCAGTTATACTAAAACCTTTGGTGAAGGCTCACCACGGGACAATTATAGCGATATGGTGGATATTGGAGATATGGCCTGGCATTTGTCTGACCTTTTTCCAGAGGAATCCGCAGATGTAATCGCCGCACTGGATGAAGCGGTGCTTTATAATCGTCATAATTCTGATACCCCATTGTATGGGTTAAGCGCGTTTTATATCTATGGTGGCAAATCAATAGGCTTTGAATCCCTGACCACTTACAACGCGTTGAATATGAATGAATACTATACCCAATATTTGCACCAATTTTATGTATTATTAACTGAAAGAAGTACAAGCCGAACAAGGCGTAGCAGAGAAATGATTTCCTCAGATTTAACATTATGGCAACCAGCGGATAATCAAGGGAGACGCTATCGAATGGTAGGTATTCGTTCCGCAGATACTGGTTTACACAAACAGGAAAAATTGCCTTCTAATATGTGGCCATCCATTGAAGGATATCCAGTATGCTTATATCCAGCCGGTTCCTATGAAAAATTCAATTATTATGCTATACCAGCGCAGGTCAATGGTAAGGACTGCGATATTATAGTTAGTATTAACAAAAACAGTAAAAATAACGAATTGAATAAAGAAAACGACAGAAATCTTAAAGGACATCCCGAATGCAAGATTTTAGGAAGTCGCTATGATGACGGATTAGTCAAACAAAAGGGATATGACCCCCTTACACCTGATGATAAAGTTGCTTTCTACTACCTTGAACGTGACTTTAATTCTGATTTTAACTCCAAGGACAAAGCGGAATGGCATTTGACTCCTGAAATAAACTTGGCAAACTTAACAAATTTAACAAACAAAAACCCGCTTCAACTCCAATGGACAGAATTGAGCGGGGAATACTACACCAGTCTTAGGCATACCGATGTTTACAATGAAGTTCACTTTGAGCCGCTGATACCGTTAAGGTAATTAATTTATGTAAAAATCAGCTAAGCCCTAAGCTTATAGACAGCGCGCGGTCAACCCGTGTCATTAGTTTTTCGTCCAGGCGGCAAATTTTCTCCCGCAAGCGTTTTTTATCTATGGTCCGTATTTGTTCCAGCAAAATGACTGAATCCCGAACCAGGGTGGATTGTACAGTATTGATTTCCACATGGGTTGGCAACTTTGCCTTATTAATCTGAGAGGTTATGGCCGCGCAAATTACTGTGGGGCTGTATCGATTACCCACGTCGTTTTGCACTATGAGTACGGGCCTTATTCCGCCTTGTTCTGAACCAAACACCGGATTTAAGTCCGCGTAAAATATGTCGCCGCGTTTTATTAACAATTTTTTCACATCCCAAAAATAGCATTAATCGTAGTTCTATTCTTTCCTCATTAGGGCGGCTTTATACGTGTTTTACGTTAGTCAATTTGTTATTTTGTTATTTTGTCAAATATACACTCGTGGTACTCGCTTGCCCACACCACAAACCAGTTCATAGCCAATGGTGCCAATTTGATTAGCAAGTTCATCTGCACTGCAAGCTCCAGAACCAAAAAGTGTTACTTCTTCCCCTGGTTTGATTTCATGCGCACTGGGTATATCGGTTACATCTATCATACATTGATCCATACATATAGCACCGATAATGGGCGCGTAGTGTCCACGTACAACCACATGTCCTTTGTTAGAAAGCAAACGCGGATACCCGTCGGCATAACCAATAGGAAGGGTAGCCACTATTGTTTCTCGGTTTGTGTGGAACAAATGACCATAACTAACACCTGCACGGGGCGGCAAAGTTTTAGTCATACTTATGCGAGTCATAAGCCGCATAACAGGGCGAAGTTGTAGAATATTACAAACTTCACTCATTTCTGACGAAGGCGGAAGGCCATACAACATAATGCCTATACGCGCCATGTCCAAAAATATCTCTTCAGCTTTAGATTTTTGGGGAAATTGGTCTGTGTTGTTTTTTTGATTTTCCATGTTTTTCTGATTATTCGTAAATATTTGGCAATTTTGATAAAATCGGTCAAAAACAACTTGGGACAACATACCAGAATTTCCCGCATGGAGTGTCCAATGATTAACTGGAGCTCCCCTCTCTTTTAATGTATGTAGCATGTACAAAAAGCGTTCATACTGTTCATACATAAAATAAGCATCCAATGAATCTGATTTTGCAAAATGGGTATATATACCTGTTACCCGTAAAGCTTTTTCCCGCAGGATTTCTCCAATTTTGTCGGCGGCATCTGAGCCAGGCAAAAAACCTAGCCGACCCATGCCTGTATCAATTTTAATATGTACTTCCGCCGGCGTGCCGCGCTTTGCCGCCGCCCTTGCCAGAGCCAGCGCGCTTTCGACGGAAAAAACGGTCTGTATTAGCCCGTTAGCCACCACCGCATCCAAAAGCGGTTCTGGCGTATAACTCATTACCAATATGGGGGCGCGAACTTGGTTTGCCCGCAACTTTAGACCTTCTTCACAAAGGGCTACACCCAATGAATCCGCGCCATTTTCTAAAAGTGCTTTTGAAGTTTCAACCGCGCCGTGGCCATAGGCGTCTGCCTTTACTGCCGCTAGTAGCTTTGTATGTGCCGGAATTGCTTTACGTATGGCACGTACATTATGAATCAAGTTTTCCAGATGGACTTCTGCCCATGCTCTTCTGTATTCTTGCAAAAATATACCTCCTTAAGTTTTTGTCTCATTTTAGCTTGAAATTAGCTTGTTTTCAAACATCTTTACAATAGACCTCTTCTGATATAACTTTACCAAAAAAATTTTACACCGTAAATAATGCTTCGTCCAATTCTATATTATACTCAAAGCTGTGGTAAGTAACAATAACCCTTTCGGTTCCATTGGGGTCAAAAATAATCATTTTTGCAGGAAGAAGAGTTTCGTTGCTTACCCATAGCTTTTGAGTAGCCAAATATGGGTGATTTCCGGGGATTGTTGCTTCTAATACCGTAAACTGACCCTCACCCATATTGGCCACACTTACAGAAGTTTCTTGACTGCCCATATAATTCCTTATAAAAGAAGTCAGAAAAATTTCGCTACGCTCCCGGGTTTCCCGCGCTAAAACAGTTATCCGTCCATTTACGCGTGTGCTAAACTGGAATATAGTATGTCCATTAGAACTTGTAACATTGCCCGCTACGCGTTCTGGGCCGGTTACTTCAATGCGGTATTCTCCTGTAATACGACTGTGTTGAAGGGTTTCATAGACATTAGAACCCTTATTTGATATGTACTCTACAGTTGCGCGGGCGCGAAAGTTTTGTAGGCTTGCCAATACTTCATGAATTTTTTGATAGGTGGTGGGCTCGGGCGGTGGCGGTGGGGGCTGTTCAACACGGCAAGATGTTAAAACAATTATACTTAATAATGCAACAAAAAGAAAAATGCGGGACATGTTTTCCCTCCATATATACCAGATGTCAAAAACATTTGGCATAGAATAAAATTGATACATTATACTGCGAAAAAAGGAAAATTATACTAAGACATGTCCTAAACAAGTCATATAATACAGTTATTTTTACAATTATGGTATTATATGTAGAAATTTCATTGACGCAAAACGTGAATATGGCTATAATGCCGCTATACTCGTGAACCGAAACATTTTCAGTTCACGAGTATATAAGAAGTTATGAGAGTTATAGCCAAAGAAGGGAAGGGTCTTATTATGGATGCGAAAATGAATGAAAAAATTGCAAATGAAAAAAAAATAATCAAACTTGTAATATTTGACATGGATGGCCTAATGATAGACACGGAACCTATCTCAAAAGAGTACTGGAAACAGGCACTAGAATTCCGCGGATTGGATTTTAGGGAAGATGTGTTTTTGCAAATGATTGGCCTTGGAGTAGATAATTGTGCCGCGCTTATGCGTAAGCATTATGGTGAGGATTTTGATTTTGAAGCCAGCCACGCAAAACGCGCTATCTACATGAAGGAGTATATAGAAACCCATGGCGTACCAATAAAAAAAGGGCTTATATATATGTTAAATCGACTGGATGAACTAGGACTAAAAAAATGTATTGCCACTTCCACAGAACGCTCAAGCATGGAAAAGAAATTAACCCACGCTGGTATTTTGCATCGTTTCGATGGTTCAGTGACTGGTGACGAAGTACAAGAAGGCAAACCCAACCCAGAAATTTTTCTAAAAGCGGCAAAACAAATAGGAATTCTGCCGGAGCATTGTATTGTTTTGGAAGATTCTATCAATGGGATAGCAGGAGCATATGCCGCAGGAATGCACCCTATTATGGTGCCAGATTTAGTCCCGCCCAATGCTGAAACTTTAGCCCGTATTTACGCCAAATGCAATGATTTGGAAGAAGCCGCAGAATTAATAGCCACTATGGTTCAAAATTGAAATATTACAAGTTGAATGGTTAGGAACTATCTCCTCCAGATAACCTTGACTAATAGGGTTTTGTATGCGAAACTTGCAAACAGATTATGACATATGGATTATGGTTTTTTAAGGAGGTAAGTATATGGATTTGAAAGGAACAAAAACAGAAAAGAATTTGCTTGAAGCCTTTGCAGGGGAATCTCAAGCAAGGAATAAGTATAGCTATTATAGCGAAATGGCAAAAAGTGAAGGCCATGATGATATTGCCAAATTTTTTGAGGATACAGCAAGAAATGAACAAGCACATGCCAAGGCGTGGTATAAGTTATTAAATGGCAATGTTCTTCCTGATACAAAACAAAATTTGGAAGAAGCAATCAAAGGCGAAAACTTTGAGCATACCAATATGTACCCTGCTTTTGCTAAGATTGCAAAAGAGGAAGGTTTTGATTCAATCGCTTTTCTATTTTCTGAAATAGGTAAAATAGAAAAAAAACATGAAGAACAGTGTAAAGCTATATTGGAAAGATTAAATAATGGCAACGCGCCAGAAATTACTGCCCCTGATACTACTTGCCTAAACTGCGGTCATGATTTTGTAGCAGAAGATACATTGGAAGAATGCCCTGTTTGTGGACATTCGTGGGCGTATTTTATGCGTAAATAGTAATGTAGCATTTTCAAAATTTTTTACACATAATAAAACAGCCTGAAGTTTATAACTTCAGGCTGTTTTATTATGCCTACGCTATGGATACTTGCCTTAAACGACCCAGAAGGGGCTCGAACCCTCGACCTCCGGCGTGACAGGCCGGCACTCTAACCAGCTGAGCTACTGGGCCGCAACTTGTATTCACACGTAGTATACAGGTATGCAAACGGATTGTCAATACCTTTTTTATACCAGATTATACATTATAACCTAAACAGAACTCCCACTATCGCCGCCATACCCAACATCATAAGTGGAGAAAACCACTTAATCCATTTTGAGGCCGCCAATAAAACTCCCAATAGAATTAACGGAATTATGGATAACGCATTTATATTGGGTAAAAGTGAAAAATCCAGTACGGTAATCTGCATAATATCCAAAGCCGCCACGGCAATAAGAGCCGCCACCGCAGGTCGAAGGCCATAAAAAATATTATTTACTTTTGGGTTTCTGCTAAATGTTTTTAGGAATCGCACCAAAATACATATACTAATCACACCAGGTGTAATCAACCCAAGCGTGGCTACCAGACTACCGGCGATTCCAGCCGCTTGATACCCTGCATATACAGACATTCTAACCCCAATAGGGCCAGGCGCAACTTCTGAAATAGCAATCATATTAACCAATGCTTCAGATGTAAACCATGGATAACGATTAGCTAAGTCAAACAAAAAAGGAATGGCAGCAAATCCTCCTCCTACTGCAAAAAGCCCAATCTTGAAAAATTCCCAATATAATTGAAGGTAAATCACACAACCACCTTCTTTTCTTTTGCGAACTGCCTAATGATAAGCCCGCTTAATCCACCAATAACAACAGCCAATATAGGAGAAATATTAAAAACAGAAAACGACAATACAGACACAACAAAAATAATAATGCAGAATACATCTTTCTTAATGCCCGTTTTCCACATTTGAATAACAGCTTCAATTACAAGTGCAAGCACAGCTACTTGTAGTCCATTAAATATATGACGTACCCATTCAATTTCAATCAGTTGGTCAAAAAATATTGCAATCAGCAAAGATACGCCCAAAACCGGAAAGGCAACCCCTAGCCCTGCCGCCAAAGCCCCAGAATTTTTTTTATATCTATAGCCAAGAAGTGCGGATGTTTTAATAACAGTTAAACCTGGTACACATTGGGAAATAACAAAATAATCCGTTATTTCTTCTACTGTCACCCATTTGCGTTTTACGGCTAACTCCTTGTATAACAAAGGCAACATGTTATACCCTGCCCCAAAAGTTAGCGCGCCCACCTTTACAAAAACAAGAAAAACATTAAAATTTTCTCTGATTATTGAGTTAGTATCTCCGATTGATTTCCCTAATTTATCTCGCAAAATTTCATATTCATCTATGGTGTTAATTTCGCAGTTCTTTTCGTCAAAGTTAAAGGCATATAGAGTCCTTTCTTGAGACAGCCACTGTAAAAAACTGTCCAGCCTATATATGGAACTCTCATCATCATATATATAATTGTCATTGCCTTCATAAAGGTAGCGGTCAACCAATGGCAGAGTATCAGCTTTTACGAAACATATATCAGATAAAATTGCGTCCGATTTAGAAATATTATTTATTTTTTCAATGTATAGCACTTTGTTTTCATTGTCTAGTATGGGAAGTAATCGATCAGGCATTAAAGATTGACTATTTGGCTTTTGTATACATACCGTATCACATTGATTTTCCATGAAAAGCTGATATGCCTCCAACAAAGGTGAGAAGGTGCAACTTTCCCCAGATGCAATCAGTACATCTTCTTTGATTTTTTTGCTGTATATTGCCGCATATATATCCCCCATATCACCTATACAATCCTCTTCTGTGATACTGCCGTCATTTAATATTGTGATAGGGATATTGCATTCAAGATACTCAGACCACTCCTCAAATAAAGTGACATATTTTTGGTTTGAAACCACTATGATTTCATTTACTTCGGATAGCATGGTAATCTGCTCAACAATATAATCAATTATCAGTTTTCCGCCTAATGGTAAAAGTGCCTTTGGTTGATTTTGGGTAAGAGGATACATATTTGTGGCGTACCCTGCGGATAAAACAATAGCCTTCAAGCCAACAACCCCCTCGAACAGTAGTTGCTTTCGTTAAATCATTATAGTACAATATAAACAACGATTTCGTTGTTATAACAACGAAAATTTAGGGTGTATGTTGTAGTAACAACGTATTTCGGAGTAGTTCGTTGTAATAACAACAAGAGGTGAGGTCATGTGGAGTTTTTTTGAAACAATAAAAGAAAGCCCTTTGTTTGAAGGTATAGGACTTAGTGATTTCAAAAAATTAATCAGTTGCCTACCTGCCAAGGCATCAAAATATCAAAAAAACGATGTTATCATGCTTGCCGGGGATGATATCAATGTTGTGGGATTGGTGTTGTCTGGCAGTGTAAGAATCATCAAAGAAGATGTGGATGGTAACGAGGCCATTCTAGCCGAACTTTTGGCGGTTAATTTATTTTGCGAGGTTTTTGCGTGTGCTGAGCTTGATTACAGTCCCATTACAGTACGGGCTTCTGATGAATGTGAGGTTCTGCTAATGGATTACCGCAGAATAATTGAAACTTGCCCGTCGGTATGTCCATCTCACCTTCGCTTAAACAGGAATCTTCTGCGGGCAGTAGCTAGAAAAAGCCTTTTGCTAAATCAAAAGGTAGAAATATTGTCCAAACGTTCCGTTCGTGAAAGGTTGCTTTGTTTTTTTGATATGCAAAGGGGTATGGCAAAAAAATTTACCATACCCTATAATCGTGAAGAAATGGCACGATACCTTTGTGTTGACCGTAGTGCCATGTCAAATGAAATAGGCAAGATGCAAAAAGAAGGCTTGATTCGTTTTAACCGTAATAGCTTTGAAATATTGGATATTCGCTAAGGAATCTATCCAAACAGCTTGTCAAAGCGAGTATTCAACTGCATTATTAATCACGACATCGTAATCTGCCTCATTGCTATTATCCTTTTCGTTATTTTCCTCTGCGGGTTCGGTAAATAGGGTTTCAATATTGCCTTCATCAATGACAAGCTTAAAATTAATGCCTTTAGATTGTTTTTCTCGCAAAGTGATATTACCATACAAGAAAATTTCTCCTATCCCTTGCTGAATATCTTCTTCTGAAATTTCTTCCGAAAGTGATAATTGCGCACCTTCATTTACTAGATAGCTAGCCATTTCGGATGTATCCGATTGAGATACTCTCATCTCTTCATTAACTATCACCAATTGGCCACTATAGGTATAGAAATTTGTGGCTTTTGTATTGTCAAGTAGCACGTCTGCGATACTTTCGGGCATGATTATGCACCCTTGAGTTTCCAAATGGAAATCCAGTTGGCGGATTCGTTGCTCATTAAAACTTTTATCTAAACCTTTACTTGAGCCTTTATTCAATCCCGCATTTTCTTTGAAAATGATGTTTTGTCGGGTGTATAAGGATTTTCCTTTTAGCCCAATAAGGTTGGATGAGGTAATAATCAAAGGTTGGTCATGGAGCGTATAACCTTCAGGTATTACGGTTACATTACCATATTTATTAGCAACCTTGTAAAAAGCCTCAGCTAGATGTTGAGGAACTATTACATCTCCAAATATCGTAAGCTCTGAGATGTGCCGCTCAAATATTTCCAAATCTGTATCAGTTGCAATAACAACCTCCTGCGGATTTCCTATATTGAAAAGTCCTCCATCTGCAATTATTGTCACCTTGGAATTGGTCGGCAATCCCGATAAAAAACCATTGTTAATTTGAATATTATGGGTAAATAGTAGACTGTCTGCTTTATACACCTCTACCGCGCCATTAATTTTAATATTCAATCGTGGGAAAAGTGCTACTAAAGTATCCGGCATAAAAATGCTTCCATTAATATCAGCACCACAGGAAAAGAAATTACACAAAGTTTCCTGAGAAACGTCGTTTTTTACCACGATTTTACCATTTACCACTAAAAAAGTACCTTTATCAGAAGTGGTATCCTCATTGCCATTAACCATCACATTGCCATTAACATTTGATAGAACCGCGCCATCAGGGATTTCAACCTGAGTTACCAAGTTTCCAAACTTAATTAGACCCAACAAAGGGCGTGTGGTTGGAGTTACAATTACGCGAACTGCATTTCCGATTGTTACCCCCTTTACCGATTCAGGTGTTGCTTTGGTCATATCTAAAGATACGACATTTTTGATTAATTTTTTCATGAATTTTGTTCCTTTCTTTATAGTTTGATTGCCAATATTATCTCAATTTTATACTATGTTGCCTCTTCAAATCTACCACTGGCATGGGAAAACGCGTCATGAGATATAATAAATCATTTTCAATTACACGAGCAGTATTTCCGTTTGTAATCCTCTTTACCGATTCAGGTGTTGCCTTAGCCATATTCAAAGATACGACATTTTTGATTAGTTTTTTCATAAATCCTGTCCCTTTCTTTGCAATAGGTTTTTTAATTTGCGTTGAGCGCGCATACGTTTGCTACGTACTGTGGATGGCGGTAAATTCAAAGCATTTCCAATCGCACTACTATCCATGCCTAGAAAATAAACTTTGAAAATAATATCTTGTTCTTGGTCAGACAGTTGATGGATTACCGACATTACCGCGAGCTTATCTAATACTGCCTCCTCAAATCTGCCACCAGCATGGGAAAGCGTATCATAAGATACAATAAGCCGTTCCCGTCTGCGTATATCTATCAAAGCATTGCGCAGGGTCTTACTTAAAAATGATTTTATCGATATTTCCGACATTTCTGAGAGTTGGTCACACTGTTGCCATAAAACAATATTTGCTTTTTGTGCCAATTCATCAGCCTCGGATTTATCTCGTGCCAAATGACGAGCTTTTGTTTTTACAAATCCTTCATATTGGTTAAGCAGAGTGTCTACCAAATCCATCCGTCTGCCTCCTTTCCATTCCACTACTTATAAAACGTTTGAAATCATCAAAGTGTTGCACACTATTTTCAATTGTTATGTTACAATAAATAGACTTCTTCTAAAACCTGCCGCAATGAGGTTTCAGAAGAGGTCTAGTAATGTAACGAAACAAAAATGCTGTGAAGCAGGGGAGGTGGTTATTATGGTTCTGAAATTTTTAATCCATGTCAGAACCGGATTCGTTGCACTCCGTACAAGACCTGTATAAAACAGGTTAAGGCGAAGGGGGTTTTTAGCATTTTTTAGCGCGTTTATCCCTTTTGTACGGAGGTTGCTATTTCGCCTTATCCTGCCTTTCTTTGCGGGTCTTGTGTCTAAATTTTATTTTTTCTATTTTTCGCAATAAAACATAAAATTTTGCACACGGAGGCTAACAATGATTGAGATAGGTATTAATAATATTGTAAAAAGCTATGGCTTTGGCAATATACTCAAAGATGTGAATTTTGAAATATTAACTGGTGAACGTACTGCAATAGTTGG
>Ga0123355_10000100_pt1 | contig 93872 bp, 75 predicted proteins | sample TergutEmb28metaG_3_FD_89872 | JGI IMG/M metagenome (GOLD analysis project Ga0123355, IMG submission 89872) | Embiratermes neotenicus P1 segment gut microbial communities from Petit-Saut dam, French Guiana - Emb289 P1 | ecosystem: Host-associated > Arthropoda: Insects > Digestive system > Gut ... | reverse complement strand
TCTTCATAGATAATAGGCATTAGGGCGGCTTCGCTTTTGCCCTCGTATCGTTTTATTTTCATTAGATGCTCACCATACCCACAGATTGCACTTCTGCCGATTGATCAATTTCGCCATAGCTTAAAACAACCAAATCGGGTGCTATTTCTTCTATAAATTGTTTAAAATACATACGAACGAATGGGGATGTTAGAATTATCGGCATCACACCCAATGATGTTAGCTTACTAACTTCCCGTTTAAGACTATCAAATACACGTTGGCTGAGTTGCTGGTCTATATTTACAAAAGAACCTATTTCAGTTTTTTGGATATTATTTGTTAAAGTCTGCTCAAGAGCAGGGTCAAGTGTAATTACTGTGTTGACACCTGGATTAAAAAATTTGCGTGATATTGCACGACGTAATCCCGAACGTACATATTCTGTAAGCATATCAGTATCACGGGTGATTGGCGCATAATCCGCAAGGGTTTCTAAGATTGTTACCAAGTCACGAATAGAAACACTCTCTTTAAGCAGTTTTGCAAGAACTTTTTGCACTTCACCAATTGCCATATATTTTGGAACTAATTCGTCAACAAGAACGGAATGAGATTCTTTCACATTGTTAATCAGTTTTTGTACATCTTGACGGGATAGAAGTTCATGCAAGTGTTGACGTACTACTTCTGTTAAATGTGTTGCGATGATTGCAGGTGGGTCTACTACTGTGTAACCCAATGCTTCGGCGCGTTCGCGTTGTGATTCAGATATCCACATTGCAGGAAGACCTGCAAATGGTTCTACTGTTTCAATACCATCAATTTCTTCCTCTACATAACCAGAATTCATTGCCATATAGTGGTCAAACATAATTTCCCCGCCTGCAACCTCTACACCTTTGATAAAGATTGCATATTGATTGGGGCTTAATTTAATGTTATCCATTAATCGGATTTGAGGGATAATTACACCCAATTCTAAGGCTATGTTTCGCCGTATCATTACCACACGTTCAAGCAAGTCACCACCTTGGTCTGCTGCCACTAGTGGAATCAAACCATATCCAAAACATAAGCGAATCATGTCCACATCTATTAATGGCAACATATCATCAGGGCGACGCATCTCTTCCGCTTCAACATCATCTGTAGTAATTTCTGTTTCAATTGAGGATACTGTCTTTTTTCTTCTAAACCAATATGCAATAAAGAGAAATACCAATCCTGCAAAGACAAATGTTATTGTTGGCATAGGTGTGACAATACCTAACAGGAGCAGTGTCAACCCTGTGATTAAAAGCACCAATGGTTGTGCAAATAGTTGCTTTGATAATGCACCCGTAACTTCTTCTTCAACGGTTGCTTTTGTAACAATAAGACCTGTTGCTACGGATATAAGTACCGCAGGAATTTGAGAGATTAGACCGTCACCCACGGTAAGTAATGTGTAGGTGTTTACAGCTTCCATAATCGTCATTCCGCCCAAGCCGTCAATTCCTGTAGCACCACCAATAATACCACCAATTACATTAATGAAGATTAACAAGATACTAAAAATTGCGTCACCTTTAACGAATTTTACAGCACCATCCATTGCTCCATAGAAATTGGATTCATCTTGAATTTTTTTACGACGTTCTTTTGCTTCCTCTTCACTAATAATACCAGTGTTAAGGTCAGCATCAATTGCCATTTGTTTACCTGGCATCGCATCCAGAGTAAAACGTGCTGTTACCTCAGCCACACGTTCTGCACCTTTTGTAATAACCAAAAAGTTTACTAATACGATTACCAAGAAGATAACCGCCCCAACAACTAGATTGTTACCCGCTACAAAGTCGCCCATTACAGCTACAACTCGACCAGCATCACGTTGCAACAGAATTAGCCTTGTAGTAGAGAGACTTAGCGACACCCTAAACAGTGTTACTATCAAAATAATTGTTGGAAACATCGACATATCTAATGCTTCTCGTGCATACAGGGCGTTTAGCATAATGATGACTGCTATTGCCACAACTAACATTAAGAGTATGTCAATAACCCATGTTGGCACTGTTATTATGATGAGCATTATCATCATAATAACACCAATACCGATTATTGCTTCTTTTCTTTTCATATTTACCAGCCCACGCTCCTCGGGCGAGAGGACTTTCCCCCGCATTTTTGCATTCTACACCGCATAGTATACCGCAACATGTAAGCGGAATCAATGGGTGGAAGAATTTTTTGTTTTTACCTTATTATCCGCATTATCTGCGAGGAAATTGCATTTGCAGTATTCGTCACTGGCGGTCAGGTTTGGTTTCTTCGGAAAGTGGTTAAAGTCAACTACTTTTTTATTACACTTGTTTTACAAGCCTTGAAAATATTACGCAGGTACTATATAGTGTGGTCAATCATTTGGAGGTGGCAGATTTGAAATTAAAATTTCTTTTTGGGATTACTGTGGTTTTTATGATATTGGCTCTTTTCTCTGTACAGATTCTAGCATATGATTTTGAAGAAGGGGATTATGTGTATCTAAAAGCGGAAAAAGAAGAACCAATCCGCCCATATGAAGCAGCTTCTGTATTGGTTATGGATGTGGAAACAGGGGCTATACTTTATCACACAGATGGATTTTCCCGTAGATATCCAGCAAGTGTTACAAAAGTCATGACAGCCTTGTTAGTGTTAGAAGCAATTGACAATTTGGACGAAATAGTAACATTTTCAAGACATGCTATAAGCATTCCTTCATATGCAAGCCGTATGGGTATGTTACGCGAGGGGGATACCCTAACAGTGCGTGAAGCTCTTTATGGGCTTATGTTACCCTCGGGAAATGAAGTTGCTAGGGCATTGGCAGAACATGTTTCTGGAAGTGTTCCCGCATTTATTCAATTAATGAACCAACGCGCCATAGAACTAGGCGCGAATAATACGAGATTTGTTAATCCTTGCGGATTACCAGGGAATGGTCAATTTATTACTGCTTACGATATTGCCTTAATTATGAAAGAAGCAATCCAGCATCCAGAATTTGTTGAAATTATTGGCACAGCGTATTTTGACATATCAACAAATGAGAACGAAGAAGATGACGATATAGAGCCTGTTACACTTCGTAATACTAATCGCATGGTCAGACCCAATGATGAAGCATTTAATGAATACATTGTTGGCGGGAAAACTGGTTTTACTAATGCCGCACAACATACGCTAGTTTCATATGCAAGGCGTGATGGACATTCTGTTATCATTTCTGTTTTATTTGCTCCACGTGGCGCGACATTTACTGATACTGCTTTTCTCATGGAGTATGTATTTGCGGCTCTTATGGGTGTTGAATTTGAAACAGATAACTTTATTGCTTTAGCTCCTGTTACTCTACCCCCTAGACCAGAACCGCCAGAGCCTCCTTTGGGTATACCAAGTTGGGCTACAATTGCAAACAATGCTTCTGAAGATGACGAAGATATTGAATTTGACGATGAAGATGAATTTGATGAATTGGAACATTCCATCATAGGCAACAATGGCAATGAAGCAGTACTTGCTTTCTCACTTGCGGATGATATCCAATGGGGTGTACCTACTGCTGTTTCATCTCCTCATCCCATTTCTGACGAGGTAACAAATATAGAGGCGATTGCCGTTGCATCAGTGTCATTGAGTATGGTTGCAATTGTACTTGGCGGGATTTATTTCGTGCAAAAGAAAACTAGAAAAATATAAAAGCGACTAAGAGCCTATCCCATAGTAATAAGGGTGTTCATTATTGGATAGGCTTTTGCAGTAATTTGAGATATGTAATGGTTTCATGTCGATATTTTTGTTAATAAATATATATTTCATGCTTGCATTATTATAAATTCTATGATATCATTATCTCTGTTGACGCGGAGTGGAGCAGCTTGGTAGCTCGTCGGGCTCATAACCCGAAGGTCGTAGGTTCAAATCCTGCCTCCGCAATATGTTTAAAAACCCTAAAACTCATGGTTTTAGGGTTTTTTCATTTATTTAACACAAGGGAGGGAGTAAATATTATGAATATTTCAGAAATTTCTGGAGTGGGTGTTAAACGCGCTAAAGCCTTAAAAGCATCAGGAATATATACCATATCAGATTTACTTAACTACCTCCCTCGGGACTATGACGATAGAAGCAAAATTAAAACAATAGCAGAATTAACCCCAGACGCAGTAAATACGATACGTGGCAAAGTTTCTACAGAAGCAGAAAATGTTATACTCAACCGAAAACATGCCACACCCTTAAATATTACAAAACTTATTATCAAAGATAACACGGGTACTATGGAATTAATCTGGTTCAATCAACATTATTTAAAAAGTTATTTCAAAAAAAACAGTGAATATATTTTTACAGGAAAAGTCCGCACATCACATGGCGGGAAATTACAAATGTCAACACCTGAATATGAAGCCTGTGGCAAAGCGGAAATATCGGGTGGGCGTATTGTGCCAATATACACTGTGCCAAAACAATTTACACAAAAGACGTTCCGTGCCTTGATTCATTATGTAATTAATCCAACCGCTTCCAATCCACTTGAAATCATGAGTGAAGCACATTCAAAAGCTCTTTCAGAAGTGTTTTCTGAAACTCTTCCAGAATCATTACTTAAAGAGTTTAAACTTTGTGACCGAAAAACGGCAGTGCTTAATATACATTTTCCAGAATCAAATACATTGTTTCTTGCGTCACGTAAACGCTTAGTATTTGAAGAACTTTTTTTCATGCAATCTGCCCTGTTAAAAATGAAGGGTGTCACCTCTGTGCAACAAGGAATTATTTTTGATGATACAGATGTTATCCCTTTTTTATCAAATTTACCCTTTTCACCCACTAAAGCACAGCAACGTGTTTTAGGTGATATACAAACTGATATGAAAAGCGGAGTACGTATGAATAGGCTTATACAGGGTGATGTTGGTTCTGGAAAAACGGCGGTTGCTATGGTTGCAGGATATCTTACTGCAAAAAACGGTTATCAAATGGCATTGATGGCTCCAACGGATATACTAGCTGGGCAACATTACGCCCAGTGTTTACAATATTTTGAACCTTTGGGTTTTGAAGTAGTTTTACTTACAGGTACTTTAAGAGCAAAAGCAAAGCGGGAATCATTAGCGAAAATTCAAAATGGGCAGGCCTCAATAATAGTAGGAACTCATGCCCTTATTCAAGAAAGTGTTGAGTATAAAAATCTTGGGCTTGTTATTACAGACGAGCAACATCGTTTTGGGGTAAACCAACGGTTAAATTTAACCCAAAAGGCGGCATTTTACCCTCATACTCTGGTTATGACTGCAACACCAATTCCACGCACCTTGGCACTTATTTTATACGGTGATTTAGATATTTCCATCATTGATGAATTGCCGCCAGGGCGACAAGAAATAAAAACATACTCTGTAACATCACAATACCGACAGCGGTTACATGCTTTTATACAAAAGGAAGTAACACAGGGGCGGCAGGTATATATAATTTGCCCTGCCATAGAAGAGACAGGGGTAGAGGCAGAAAGAGAAGAAGCAGAGGACGAAGCCCCCACTAAAAAAGCGACTGCGTCTCTTTCCGAAGGAAGTGCCCCCATTCAAAACGTAATGAATTACACACAGGAAATTTCAGAGATTTTACCAGACTTAAAAATATCCTATCTACATGGGCGAATGAAACCAACTGAAAAGGCAGAAATTATGGACGCATTCAAAGCTGGAGAAATAAATTTGCTTGTTTCCACCACTGTGATAGAGGTTGGAGTACATGTATCAAATGCTACTTTAATGATAATCGAAAATGCCGAAAGATTTGGGCTTTCGCAATTACATCAATTGCGCGGACGCGTTGGACGTGGTGAGGCACAATCATATTGTGTGTTAATTACCGATTCAAAAAATAGAGATACACAAGCGCGAATGAAAGCAATGGTACGCACCACGGATGGTTTTAAGTTGGCAGAGTTGGATTTACAACTACGTAATACAGGCGATTTTTTTGGAACACGCCAACATGGTATACCTACCTTTAAAATTGCAAACCTATATCGTGATGTGGAGACTTTAAAAATAGCGCAATCAGTGGCAGTGAGTGCAATCAAGGGTGAAATAAAAATGACCAACGAAGAAAAAAATATTTTCGTCAGTCAAGTTGAAAGTGTTTTGGAAAAAGCGCATGGAGGTGTTATTTAACGTTGCTTTGCGGGATTATTTACAGTTATTAATATTGATAACTCCACCACAGTTTGAAGCAACTGGGCGCGTCCCCATTGTGTCATTGTTTCTGATGTGTTCATTATTTCAGATATTATGGGTATTGTTATTGCTTTGGCTATTACTTGATTTACCAAGTGTACCAGAGCTTTTTTACTTTCTGGTGTGCCAAAGGTTTCCAACATATCAGAAACAATAGGCATTAATGTAGGTAGAATATCATTCTTTTTATCAATGGGGCTCTGCCCCAAACCCTGCTGTTCCGTTGGACAAAGCCCAACTACACTTCCTTCGGGAAGTGATGGAGTCGCTTTTTTATTATTTGTCATATTGCTGTTTGGGGATATTACTCCGCGATAATGTGGCCATCCTTTTCCAATTTCAGCTTGATACTCTGGTATTTCCACAGCTTCATCCAGCGTTACAACATCTTGTTTATTAAACTCGCGCCGCTCTCTTCTGTATGCAAGAAAATCAAGTATAAAAGATTCCAGTTGGTCTATTGCTATTACCATTATACCCACCTCAACATATTGAATTCAATATATTACAAGCTATGCGGGTTTCTTTGATTTGTTTCATATAACAATTCCATTTGATTCTAGTTAAAATCATGCCCAAAGGCTTGCAATACATTAATAGTGCCTCCATACTCTATATCATCCACTATAATTTTGCTCTGATTAATGGTATAGAAAATTCTGTGCTGTAGGTTAATCCGCACAGAACGCTTGCCCTTTAGTGGACCAGTTAGTAACTTACCGATAAACGGATTAGCCTTGATAGAATCCATTTCCCTAAAAAACTGCTCTATTAAATTTGCAGATTTTAACTTAGGTACATCTTTTACCAAAACACTGCGAGCATATTGAACTTTATACATATTTCAACAATTCATCTTCGCTGATAAACTCCTCATTTTCACGCTCTGCCAACGAGTGAACTATCATTGGGTTTTCCTGCAATATTCGTATAGTTTCCAGAAGTCCCTCATATTGGACTTCATCAATCAGTATACCTGTCTTATCGCCCAGTATAATTTTAATAGGTGCATTTGGTGGTAGCATCGACATTACTGTGCCTATTTGAATATCTTTGGACATTATATTAGCAACAGGAGCGTTTAGCATATAAATCCCTCCAAATTTTTAAATTATGTTTACGAGTATTTGTTGTGCTAAATTTTTTATTTCATTATCAAAACTTTCATCATAATTATTGTGAATAGCATAATCAACAACAATATCATCTATCATATTCTCTAACACCTGAATGAACAAGCTATGCGGGTTTCTTTGATTTGTTTCATAATGGCAATTTAGCTTTAGTTTGTTTTTAAGGTTCTTCAAATATTTACAATGTTGTTTATGCTAATATCCCTATAATAACAGATAAAATCGTAAAAATCCATGCAAGCACTTGGAATGCTTTATTCATTTCCTTTATAATAAATATTAATCCTGTTATTGAAAACAAAACAATAATTACAATAAACACTGATATTGATTGCGTAGATGCCATTGGTTCAATAGTAGGAATTAACCTGCCCAACAATCCATTCCAAAAATCTACAACTGAACTCCTAAAAACAACAACAACTAAAGTAGCAATTAAAGCGATAACAACGGTTGCTGTTATCAATATTCGCCGATTACGTTGCACATTTTGGTGTCCATAAGGTTTTTTCGGCTTGTATTTTCCAATAACGACAGGAAGAGTAGTACCTTGTTTATCCATAGCTCACCTCTTATAAAATTTATCATTATCCGCCCACATTGACGTAAGAACAGCATTAATATTCGCCTTTGATCAATCCATATTTACTTATATCAACAGCTTGAAATTTGATACCTCGTTCTTTGAAATAACGCTCTGCTTTCTTGGTGTCAAAGCATTTTGGCTTGCCAAAAATCTGTATATTCATAAGTTATTGTTCCTTATAGCCAAAGTTTTTAAGCAGAAAATCACTATCACGCCAATTCTTTTTGACTTTTACCCATAACTCAAGAAAAATGGGTGAACCTAGCAAATTTTCAATATCACGACGGGCAGTAGAGCCAATTCGTTTTAGCATATCACCTTTTTTTCCAATAATAATTGCTTTGTGAGATTCTTTTTCACAGAAAATTGTAGCACCAACATCAACAATTGCGCCATCATCACCTTCCCCGCGTGATTTCATTCCTGTAATTTCTACTGCTAGACCATGTGGAATTTCTTCCTGTAAAAAAGTTAAGGCTTTTTCGCGTATTATTTCAGCAGTAATTTGACGCTCTGGTTGGTCAGTAATTTGATCCTCTGGAAAGAACATAGGACCTTCTTGTAAAATACTCCTGATAGCGGTAAGCAACGCTTGAGTATTATCACCTTTTAATGCAGATAGCGGAATAATCTCTTTAAAAGAATATTCAGAGCGATATTGGTCAATTATTTTCAACAAGCTAGGTTTATCAACCGTATCAACTTTATTTATTGCCAAAAACACAGGAGCATTGATTTTTGCTAGGTTTTGTAAAATATCCTTGTCGCCCTCGTGGATTTTTTCCCGTGGTTCTACCATATATATAACCGCATCGGCTTCCCCCATGGCGTTTGTTGCACTCTTCACCATAAAATCACCCAATTTTGTTTTGGGCTGGTGCAAACCTGGTGTGTCAATAAAAATAATTTGATAGTCCTCACCAGTTAATATACTACGGATTTTATTGCGTGTAGTTTGAGGTTTATTTGTTACAATTGATATTTTTTCACCAACAAACAAATTCATAAGTGTGGATTTACCCACGTTTGGTCTTCCTATTAATGCTACAAATCCTGAATAAAATTTCATGTGATTGACCTTTCTGTATGTTTTCTATAGTGTACCATAAAAAGGCGACTGCAACACTCCCTAATCCATCCAAAGGGATTTTATATAACTTCCGTCAAAGTGAATCCTCCACAACATACGTGTTGCGCGTTTAAGTTCTTCTAATACTCCATCATAGGCGGTAAATAAAAAAACCTTCTCAAGTTCTGATTTTAAAATAAATCTAATGGTCGCAACTGCCGCATGGGAAAGATTCATTTGTATGTTTGGTACGTTTGAATTGTGATTGCCACAAACCAACCCTTCTGAACACAAATAGAATCTTTCCATTTCATTTGCAGAAATTCCACATACAATACAGTTATCTATTTCAGGCTGTAACCCATGAAAAGTAAAAAATCTAAAAAGAAACACACATGTAACTTGCAAAGAGGGTATTCTACCTTTCGACAGTCGTGATAAAGATTTAATTGTGAGGAATAATAAATCATCACAATCAACACTGTCCCATATAGACTTATCACACACTTCTGCAATTAAATGTGCTGAAAGTAACCTATCGTAATCTGTGCGTAAGTTATAAAACATTTCAATAATATCTGCTTGGGCAACGAAATAAAGCCCCTTCGAGGGGGTTAATACAAAATCTGCATATGTAAAAAGCTGCGCGGCAGCCATTAGTTTACTTGATTGTTTGCGAACACCCCGCGCATATACCATTACTCGCCCATAGCCCTTACACAAAAGCAGTAGTCTTTTGTCGCTCTCCCCTGCCTGAAACTCCCTAAGAACTATTCCCCTAGCTTTAATGGTTTTCATAGTGCTTTGATAATAATACCGATGTTTCTGGTGTTGGCAAATTATTATCACCCTTGTAATTTACACGTTTATATTCAATATACATTTTTGGATCACCTGACGTAACAAATCTTTGCCAAAGTCGGCTCATATGTGTTTCCCCCTTATAAGTTTGTAATGATTCTAGTATTTCCGACAGAGACGGATATATCCTGATAAAAAAATGGAAATGAGATATGTACAACCCTCCGTATTCTGGAGGGTTATTTTTACTTATTCTTGCGTATACACCATTAACGCCATATGTCTGGCGCGTTTTACATTCATTGTCATTGCACGTTGGTGTTTTGCACAGTTACCTGTTACGCGACGAGGAAGAATTTTGCCCCGCTCTGAAACATATTTTCCTAGTTTCTTAAAATCTTTGTAATCAATATGTGTTACTTTATCAACACAATATTGGCAGACGCGCTTTTTGCGTCGTCCACGTCTTTTTTGAATCATTACTCACACTCCTAATCACATTTAAAACGGCAAGTCGTCATCTTCATCTATACTTTGAGTTATTGCAGAAAATCCTTCAGGTTGCTTAGGTGTGGACGATGAAGGTGCGTCTTGATAACTGTCTCCTCCACCCTTTGCCATACGAGCTTCAAAGGCGGCTTTACTTTCGGCAAACTGAACTTCCTCTGCTACTACTTCTGTTGACCAACGTTTTTGTCCTGTATTGTCATCAAAGCTACTTACCCTTATACTACCGCATAAAGATACCATCATGCCTTTTTTAAAATATCGCTCCATAAATTCGGCTGTTTTACGAAAAGCGGAACATAAGATAAAATCTGCATCAGGTTCGCCTTCTTTTTTAAAACGTCTGTCAACTGCTACTGTAAACTTAGCTATACACATCGGTTCTACACCTTGGGTATAGCGAATTTCTGGGTCTTTTGTTAAACGTCCCAATAATATTACTTTGTTCATCCGTTACCTCCATCAATCTTATTCAGTAACAGGTTCTGCAACTGGTTCCACTGTTACAGCTTCCTCAACTACTGGTTCAATTGTTGGTTCAACTACTGATTCTTTGGCTTCCACTTCTACGGATACAGAAGCAGAGGGAGCTTCAATCTCTCCTAATTCTTCCAAGCGTACAGTTAAAAAGCGTAGTACATTTTCCTGCAATCTTAAACGACTTTCAATTTCTCCTGGGGTGTTACCACCTTCGGATGTGTAAGTTATGAAAGTATACATACCTTCACTTAACTTTTGAATCGGATACGCTAGTTTTCTGCGTCCCCAGTCATCAATCTTTTCGATTGTACCACCAAAACGGTCAATAAATCCTTTGACACGTTCAAGTTCTGCGCGATACGTTTCTTCTTCAAGGTCTGCTCTTATAATCACACCAAGCTCATACTTGTTGGGTTCCATTGTCTTGCACCTCCTGGTCTGTGGCGTACTATTTATAAAATACGCAAGGTTATTGTACATACATCTATTATGCTGCACAACATTAGGATTCTAACACAGATTGCAACAAATTGTAAACAAGCAATTTTAAATCTATAGCCAACGTCACTTAAAGTAGCATTAGCTATAGTTGAATTTAATGGCAAGTTTAATATCATGCGCTTTGTTATGTGAACATCCCCAGCCCACCTCTTTGCTTTGCGACTACCATATTCACAAAATCACTAACACTCATTAACCAGTTTTGTTGATGGGGTGAATAAGAGCAATGAATGGCTTTTGGGACAACAAGTTGAAGGTGCTTGCTTTGCATTTCATTCGTCTGATTTTCACTTATAGCCACTTCAAGGGTTAATAAATGTTTGTGCGAAATTCTGTCAGCTTCTGATAATACTTGCCGCCATCTATCTTTGCAGGTGCTTTTGACACCAAGCATAGTCAACAAGGATACACTAAAGGTGCTATCATGATATTTTGTGATATTGGGAAAGATAAAGTCTGGCTTTGACTTGTTTTCAGTTACTTTGTTGCGCTCAAAATTCAGACCTCTGCTATTAAAAAGTTGCTCCAAGTGATTTTCAAAAGCATGACCTACACGGCTTTTGCGTCGATTTTGAACAGATAGTGAAAAACTCAAAAAGGCGTCTGTATCCCCCGAAAAACCTACGTGTAGCCTTTCTGCTATGATATGTTTTTCTAATACCCTAAATAAAACCTCTTCTCGTTCCATCCACGCCATTAAAACATCATCAGGGCTATCATGTGGAGAAATATGTTTTAGTGTTGAACGTGCATACTCAGAAAATACCTTTGTTGTTGGAAACTTTCCATCATAAAGTCTCAACATTTCATCAAGATATGTCTCTTTGTTTTCCTCAACAACTATGCCTATTTGTTCCAAAATGAATCTTGATGCAAAAGCAATGCGGTCTTGTTCGCTCTCCAATTCTTCCCTAATCGAAAATCTTGGGTGAGATGATTCAGAAATACCGAAAAGCCAACGTATCTGATTGGCTATGGTAGAGCCAGCTTCAGCATAAATTGCAGTCAACTTTCCATCTGGTTGTAAACCTATGAACAATTGGTCACCTTCAGATGCGCACATAGATACTGTGGTTGTGGGAAAGTACATTCTATACTCTGTTCTTGTTTTATGGTTTTCTCTTGCATCATACCATGTTAAAAAGCCCTCGTCAGTTGGAGGGTTGTCGTCATTGTCACTAAGATAGATGAACTTAGTTAAAAACTTTTGGCGTTTCGTGCCAAAAATACTTTTTAACCCTTTCACGCCGTTAAATTCATGCTGATTACTGGCTCTAGTATCAGTTTCAACAGCACTCAAGGTTTTAGTGGCAACACCCTTAAAATATTGTGATAGATAGCCTTGTTTCATATGTTCGCCATTCTCTCCGACTCTTCATCTGCATTATACTCTTGTGTTATTAAATGCTCAATGTGTGATTCCATTAATTGGGCTACTGCTCTTATAACTGGAACAACTACAGAATTGCCAAACTGCTTATATGCTTGTGTGTCAGATACTGGGATTACATATGCATCATCATATCCCATAAGACGTGCACATTCCCTTGGGGTTAAACGGCGAGGGTTTCTTTTCGTGCCTTGTGAAATCAAAATTTCCGAACCATCCTTATAATAACGAGCAGACAATGTTCGAGAGGTGCTTTCACCATCAACCAAGCCATAGCCAAACCCATTACCTTTGGCTTTATGTTTGGCGGCGTAATCTTGTAGATATTGCCACAGCTTGTTGGAAAGGGTGTATTTTGAACTCACCTTACCCTTAACAGTTGTATATGGTTCTTGGGGTTGTTCTTCGCCATTTTCAGGGTGCAAAATATCTTTCATAAGACGTTTTTCATCTGGAATAACCAGTTCATCCCAGCAGAAATCTACTGGTTCGCGAAAGCCTACAATTATAATCCGTTCACGGTGTTGTGGTACCCAATGCTTGCTATTTATAACCTTGCTAAAAACTTGATAACCTAGCTCGTTCTCTAGTATTTCCCTTATAACATTGAATGTATGTCCACCATTGTGAGAAACAAGGTTTTTTACATTCTCCAATAAAAAAGCCTTAGGTCGCTTAGCGGAAATGATTCGAGCAACGTCAAAAAACAATGTTCCTTGTGTTGTGCATTCAAATCCATGAGGACGACCAAGAGCATTTTTTTTTGATACACCAGCAATAGAAAAAGGCTGACAAGGAAAGCCAGCCAGTAGGACATCGTGGTCTGGTATGTCCTCTGCTGGATATGGAATAATGTCGCCTATGAAATGCATTTCTTCTCCAAAATTTGCTTGATAAGTCTTTTTTGCCCAATCGTTCCATTCACTGGTAAAAATACATCTTCCACCAATGGACTCAAAGCCTAAGCGTATACCACCTATGCCAGCAAATAAGTCAATAAATGTGAATTTTGCCACAAACACACCTCCTTGATATGATATCAATTCAATATAATTAAAGCATAAAGCATTGAGCGAGATCAAGAGTAACATCATTACTTTGTTCTGCCAGAAAAAAACAACCACCCTACAGGGTGGTTGTTTTTATTTGCAATAATTATTTATTTGAATTATTGCTCTTGTTGTTGCCTTTATTGGTGGTAGAATTATTCATGTTCATATCGTCAGCAAATTCGGTTCTACCAGCTTTTTTAGCGTCTGTGCTGTTTTTCTTTGTGTTATCCATAACACCCAACCTCCCTTCACAACCGCTGTTAAAGCGGTGTTGGTAAGTCTTGTAGGTTTTTTGTCTACAAAGATATTATGGACAGTTATGAGATTATTATACATCAGTGTTAAAAAAAATTTCGGGGCGTGTTATACCCGTGGCAAAACGGTAATAGCTCGTTTTTCAATAAAATCCCAACGTATGTTTGATATAAAACGATTAATGTAAGCGGCTTTGTCTGTTCCATAATCAATGAAATATGCATGTTCATACATATCCAGAACAATTATAGGAAATGCACAAGCCACATAACCATCATCATGACTATCAAGCAAAATATTTCTGCATGTGCCTGTGCGTTGTTCAAATACTAGTATACACCAACCCCGTGCAGACAATGCACAAGCTATAAAATCCTCTTTCCACTTGTCAAATCCCCCAAAATGCCTATCCATTAGGTGTTGGGTTTTTTGTTGGGGTGGTCCGCTTTCATTACCAAGGTTGCCAAAATAGCATTCATGTAATATTGCACCATTTAAAGCATATGTTTCGCTTTTTTTCCAGCCACGATAATGCCCCGCTGTTGCATTCGCACTAGAGTATTCTGGTTGTGTCGCCAACACATTTGTTATTTCGTTTGTTTTACTTACATATCCTTCGTATAAAGTAATGTGGTCGTCATATTGTTTACGACTTACTACATTTGTATTGTAAGGGAAAGGCATTGCGACGATATCCATTTGACATATCTCCTTCTTTAATTTTAATGGGACTCCGTCCACACACACCGCTCTGGCGGATGCGTTCACACGAAGCCCAGCTATACTTCCTTCGGAAAGCGACAAAGTCGCTTTTTTGCGAAATGGAATAGACAATACTTTCAATATATGATAGAATCGTTGATGTTGTAACCACTCAGCTTTAGGTTTTTAAAAGGCGTTAGAAAATCACTTGCCTAAACTGGTGTGTACTTCCATTAAATCATTATATTATAGGAAGGAGTACAAGTATGTACGCAATTATTGAAACAGGTGGAAAACAGTACAAAGTACAATCTGGTGACATTATCAAAGTAGAAAAACTAAATGCAGATGCAGGAACATCATACACATTTGACAAAGTATTAGTATTGTTGGATGGAGAGGGTTCTGTATTTGGAAAACCACACATTGCAGGCGCAAGCGTAACTGGTCAAGTTATTGGTGATGGCAAAGCAAAAAAAGTTATTGTTTATAAATATAAGTCTAAAAAAGGCTTTCACAAGAAAAAAGGGCATCGCCAGCCTTTTACCAGCGTGAAAATCGAATCAATTAGCAAGTAATTAAATGATTAAAGCAGAGATTTTTAACAATCAAGCGGGTGAAATAGTCGGTTTTCAAATATCAGACCATGCGGCCAAACATGTATGTAATGCGGTTTCAATGCTGGCAATTAATGCAGTCAATAGCATTGAAAAGCTAACCAATACTGGTTGCACGTATGATTATGACGGCGTAGACTATATTAATTTCAGACTTAACAACTCAAATGAACGTGGCGAAAAAGCAGGTGTTTTGTTAGATTCGCTTTTGCTTGGGCTCACACATCTTAAAGAGTCATTTCCCACAGAGTTAGTAATAACTGAAATAAAAAAACAATAGAAATTATAGAAAGAGAAGTGATTTTATGATACCCTTAAATTTAGAATATTTCGCACACAAAAAAGGTGTAGGTTCTACCAAGAACGGGCGAAACTCTAACGCAAAACGCCTTGGCGCGAAGCGTGCAGATGGTCAGCATGTTTTGGCGGGTAATATCCTTTATACACAAAATGGCACAAAAATTCATCCTGGCAACAATGTAGGGCGTGGCTCAAATGATAATCTGTTTGCCTTAGTTGAGGGTACAGTTCGTTTCGAGCGTAAAGGACGCGACAAAAAACAAGTTTCTGTATATCCAATTGCACAGTAATTTAGCAATTTACTGAATTATAAGAAATTTTGTTTATGTCAAGACTATAGAGGTTGTTGCAAAGTTGCAACAGCCTTTTTTAGCAGAAGTATAAGCTGTTGTGGCATAATTGCTTGTGATTTGAGTTTTGCAAAATAAATCGTAGTATTAAACACTTCCAAATATTATTACTGTATATTTAGAGAGGAATTTTATCTATGGAAAAAGGAAATTTATCTATTCACAGCGAAAACATTTTACCAATCATTAAAAAATGGTTATATTCTGACATGGATATCTTTGCACGTGAATTGGTATCTAATGGCGTGGATGCAATTACAAAACTTAAAAAATTGGTTGAGTTAGGCGAAGCTGCACATATTTCTAACGATGAAGAATATGCTGTGCATGTATGGGTTGACAAAGAAAAAAAGCAACTCATATTTGAAGATAATGGCATAGGAATGACAGCTGACGAAATAAAGGAATACATTAATCAAATAGCGTTTTCTGGGGCAACAGCTTTCATGGAACAATACAGTAGTAACACTGGTGCTGAAATAATTGGGCATTTTGGGTTAGGTTTTTATTCATCTTTTATGGTGAGTGATAAAGTACAAATTGACACATTATCTTTTAAAGAAGGTTCAACTGCGGAGCGCTGGATATGTGAAGGTGGCATTGAGTATTCCATGGAAGCAAGTGATAAAACTACCCGTGGAACTACCATCACATTATATCTGGGTGACGAGTATAGCCAAGGAGATAATAACTTCCTTGATATTTATAAAATCCGTTCCATTCTACTAAAATATTGCGGTTTTATGCCTGTGCCAATTTTTGTAGATGAAATAAAAGAGGAAGAAGAGGAAAAACAAGATGTAGCAGACGTTCAGGTTGTTGATTCTGTTGATGGTGCGGAAATGGAAACAGATGATGAAGCAATTGAAACAAAGCAACCAGAACCAATTAATGACACATCACCCCTATGGCTTAAAGTTGCAAAAGATTGTACAGACGAGGAATACAAAGAATTCTATCGCAAAGTATTTACCGATTTTAACGAGCCTTTATTTTGGATTCACTTAAATATGGATTACCCTGTACGCCTTAAAGGAATTTTATACTTCCCAAAACTCAAGCACGATTTGGAGTATATCGAAGGTCAAGTTAAATTGTTTAATAATCAAGTATTTGTTGCAGATAACATTAAAGAAGTTATTCCAGAATATCTATTATTGTTGAAAGGTGTTATTGATTGCCCAGATTTGCCATTAAATGTATCGCGTAGCTTTTTACAAGCCGATTCAACCGTTAAAACAATGTCAGGGCATATCTCAAAAAAAGTTGCAGACAAATTAAATGGTTTATTCAAAAAAGACCGCGAAGCATACAACAAATATTGGGATGATATTGCACCATTTATTAAATATGGTTGCATAAAAGAGCGTGACCTTTATGATAAAATAAAGGGTAGTGTTTTATATAAAACTATTTCGGGCAAGTATAAAACATTAGAAGAGTTTACAAACGAATTTAGCACAAGTGAGAAAAAAACTGTTTATTATGTAACAAACGAACAACTGCAATCTCAATATATACAAATGTTTAAAGACCAAGAGCTAGAAGCTGTGTTACTGCACACTAATTTAGACGCACCATTTATTAGTTATTTAGAGCAGTACGAACCAGATGTCAAATTCAACCGTATTGATGCAGACATCACTGATGCACTAAAAGAAACTGCACAAGACGAGCAGAACGAAACAAACGAGGAGCAAGAAAAATCAAATGAAGTTTTACAAACTCGTTTCCGCGAAATTCTAAATAATGAGAAACTAGGTATTAAAACAGAATCCCTTAAATCGTCTGATATATCCTCTGTAATGTTGCTTTCAGAGCAGTCACTCAGAATGCAGGAAATGTCAAAAATGTTTGGGGGTGGGCAACTTCCGCCAGGAATGTTTGAAGAAGAACTTACTATGGTATTAAACAATAATCATAGTTTGGTTAAAAAACTTTTGTCCATTCACACTGATGATAGTCGTAAAGATGATGTTGCGCTGATTGTTGAACATCTTTATGACTTAGCTATGTTAAGTCATAAGCCGTTGCCTACAGAGCAGATGAGTAAGTTTATTCGCCGTAGTAATAAAATCCTTGAGCTTGTTATTTAGAGTGGGTGAACTAGGATGAGAACAGTTCAGAAACTAAAAGAAATCCTCTTTAAAGTCAAAGACAATGGGTATAATGTGCCAGAGGGAACTGAATTAGAAAGTCTAATTGATGACATGCTAAGATTCATGGGAAGTACTGACTCAGAGCTTAGGGATGACCTTATTTGCAGTACGTTTTATGAATGGGCAGACAATGACATTTTCACAACAAAACTAATGAATAAAATCCTAAATATTTGTATATCCGAACAATATTTGTTCTTAGGTATTGGTGAGAAGGATACAGATACTGTATTTACGCGTGCATTTTCTTCATTGTATATAGGTTTAGCCTTATGTAAGCATGATGAAACCCCTTATCTTAGTAATGAGGAAGTATTAAACGTAAAACAAATTCTTTTGAACTACGTTAAACAGGAGAAAGATTTTAGAGGATTTGTAAACGGTAAAGGCTGGGCTCATTCCATTGCTCACGTTTCAGATGCTCTAAACGATTTGGTATTCTGTGATAGTCTATCTCGTGAAGATTTACTTGAAGTCTTGGAGGCTGTCAAATTAATAGTTTTAAATGATAATCTAGTGTATGAAGCTGGAGAAGATGATAGAGTTTCTGTTGTGTTTGAATCCATATGCGAACGTGACATTTTATCAAAGGATGATATTCGTAACTGGTTACAAGAATTTGATTATCAATTTGACCGCAGTGCAGGGGAATATCCACAAGTATTTTATTCGCATATAAATCGCAGACATTTTTTACGTTGCATATATTTTATGTTGATGTCATTAGATGGTTTTGACGAGTTAGCAGAGTATATTGTGGATATGTTAAAACGAATTGAAGTTGCATGAATGCCTACACTGATTGAAACTACTATAAAAGAAATGGGGTAATAATGGAATCACATGACTTTTCATATCGCCCTGCTACTGTAGAAGATGCTTTTAATTTGGCGGTTCTTCTTTGGGAAATGATAACAGAAGAGGGATTAAACCGAATGGGTCTGGATTTAGACGATGAGGATTTAAAAAATGAATACATTTCTACTTGCCATAATCACATAAAACACAGGCTAGGTAAAGACTTGTATTGTTTTATAGCAGAAATCTATGGGTTAATCGTATCGCATGTTTATATAATAATAACACCCAAAATGCCCAAATTAGGCAGACCAAATGCTTCATATGCCCGCATTTCATCCGTGAGGACTGTTGAAGAATATCGCAATAAAGGCATAGGCAGCGTACTAATGGGTCATGTGGTAAACTTTTGCAAAGAAAAAAACGCAGAAGAAGTAGTCGTTTGGCCTAGTAAAAAAAGTACACGCTTTTATGAAAATGCAGGGTTTCGCTGTGAAAATAAAGTTATGGAAATTGATTTTTTTGATTAGGGCGTGCTATGCACGCCCTAGGTCTTTGTGATAACGTTTGGGGTGAACCCTATATCTTTATAAAAGGAGTTGCTTATAATGTGCAAAAAAAATATATCTCTAATACTGTCATTTTTCTTGTTAATTTCACTTACAGCATGTAGCAATAATATTGGAATCAATCCAGCAGGAATATTACAACACATTAATGAGGCAACCCAACCAGCAGAATCACAACGTGTGGCAGAAACAGATGACCTAGAGCTTGAGGATGAAGTTGAATCTGATCTTGAACCAATGGCAAATCCGCGGTTACATGCTGTAACAAGAATGGATGATGGCATCCTACGCCTATCTATGCGCCCACCAATTACACTTAATCCGCTGTTAAATGAAGATGTAACAGTAGCTCCTATATTGCGGCTTATTTTTGAACCACTTATAACATTGGATGAAGAAATGCGCCCAGTGGGTAATATAGCGGACTTGCAATTTGCCTCTGACTTTTCAAGTGTGTTACTCACTATTGGGAGTGATGTGCTTTGGAGTGATGGATTGCCTGTTACTTCTGATGATGTAATTTTTTCCATAGAAACATTAAGGCGCGCGCCTGCTAATGTAATCTATAAAAATAATGTGTCAAATATTTCTCAGGTGCAACGAATTGATTCGCGCACTGTGCGAATATTTTTTACACAAGCCTCTCTTACAGCAGGTAAAGCCTTAAATTTCCCTATTATCCCACAACATCATTATCAAAATGAAAATAACCCACGTAGTACACGCAATATGAACCCACTTGGCAACGGTCCTTTTATGTTTGAATCACATACCCCAATGCGTTCTATTTCACTGGTAAGAAATCCAAACAGCTTTAGAAGTCGCGCACAAATAGAAGAAGTTGAAGTAATATTTTTGCCTGATTCTTACACAGAGCTACATGCTTTTGACCAAGGGCGTATAGATGTTCTGCATTTGCCTTTAACAGAGTGGGTGCGACATCACAGCGTAAGACCTTCTAGACATGAAACATTCCCAGCAATGTATTTTGAATTTATTGGATTTAATACGTGGAACGATATTTTCCATGATGTTCATAATCGTCAAGCTATTGCACATGCTTTTAATCTTACTACAACTGTATCACAAATTTATCTTGCACAAGCTGTGCCATCTGTTACACCCATTCATCCTTATACGTGGGCATCAACCGCCGTAAACCCACCAGTATTTGACCCCGCACGAGCTAAGGCTTTGTTGGGAACAATTAATCCTGAATATCCACTGGTAATAATTGCAAACGAAGAAAACACACAACGGGCAAGTATTGCCAATATTTTGGCACGTAGTTTAACAGATGTTGGGCTACCCACTGTTGCAGAAGTTATACCATCCAATGAATATTTTGCACGATTGCAATCACGCGATTTTGATTTATACATTGGTGGAGTCACAATGTCGTTTATCCCAGATGTTCGATTTTTGTTTGGTGGTGGATTTTATTTTAACGACCCATTACTGGATAATCTCTTCCTTGCTATGAAATCCGCAACAACAGAAAGTGCCTATATTCAAGCTATATCACAATTCAACCAGACTTTTTCAGAGAATTTACCTGTAATTGGTTTAGCTTTTCGCCATTCGGCAATACACACCAGTATGCGTGTGCAAGCAGGTATTATGCCCACACCAGATCACATTTTTGCAAATATAAACACATGGGTCATCTCAAGTTGATATGCTTTGGACATATTAACCAAAATATATCGCGAAGTTTTTTGCATATTTATTGAAAATTGCAAAAAACTAATACATACAAAACATTTTAATATAATATTTAACAAAAATGCAATTTAGGTATAGACTAACTTGATTTGTACGAGTATTCTTTAACTGAAAGATTAAATTTTTCAGGAGGATTCAAAAATATGTCAAAGATGTACAAGCTACTAGCATTGCTTGTTGTCACACTGTTTGCATTTAGTGCATGTGGCGGAGATGATGATTATGAGTTCCGTGTTGCACTCCTTGCACACTCACCAGATTCTATTCTGGACGACGGTTCTTTTAACACGGGTGCATGGTTAGGCATTCAAAGAATTGCCAGAACTCATAACCTTTCAGACACTCAGGTTCAATTTTTTCAACCTCGCATAGCCAGTGATGATGAACGAATTAATATGATTCGTGATATCGTTGAAGACTGGGGTGCAAATGTTATTGTAATGCCAGGTCATCATTTCCAATATGCAGCGTACATTGCTCAGGGTATGTTCCCTGATACACATTTTATTTTATTAGATGCTGCTCCTGTTGGTAGTACTGGTGCTATAGCCCCAAATCTTATTGCTGTTCGTTATGCAGAACATGAATCAGGATTTTTGGCGGGTTATGCGGCTGTAATGGAAGGTTATAGAAACCTTGGTTTTACAGGTGGTATGGCTATTCCTCCAGTAATTCGTTTCGGTCATGGATTTATTCAAGGTGCAGAACATGCGGCTAATTCTTTAGGGCTTGCACCAGGTGATGTTCAAATTGCATACTTATATTTTGGGCAATTTTCTGGTGACCCAGCGTTTACTGTAATGGCGGCTTCATTGTTTGCAAGTGGCACAGAAGTAATCTTTACTGCGGCTGGTGGTGCTAACCACTCTGTATTTGCGGCGGCAGAAGATGCACGTGCTTCTACTATTGGGGTTGACTCAGACCAATCTGGTGATTCTAACACAGTTATTACATCCGCTGTTAAAGGCTTAGAGGCTTCTGTTTATGCTTTGATAAACGATTATTTAAATAATTCATGGCGCGGTGGTCGTGAGATTATTTTTGATGCGGCTATTGATGGTGTTGGTTTAGTTATGGGCGTAAACAACCGTATGAGAAATTTTACACAGGCACAATATGATAGCCTTTTTGCACAGGTTGCAAGTGGTGCTGTTAGTGTTAATGGTAGTTTAGATATGAATGAAATTCGTAGCGGATTAAACTTAGTTGTTGTAAACGAAATGTAGTATATTGTTGAATATTCTCTAAATTAAAGGATGTTTTTGTCTATTCAAAAACATCCTTTTTGTTTATAGTGAATTAAGATTTTTTTAAGACATTGGGGCTATCCGCTCAAACCCCACGATTTTGCATTTACACTAATTAAATCCAGATAGGATGATAAGCATTGAATGTAATAGAAATGCGTAATATAACAAAGATTTTCCCTGGTATAGTTGCAAATGATGACATTACACTTGAACTAAAAAAGGGCGAAATCCATGCCCTGCTAGGCGAAAATGGAGCAGGTAAATCTACTTTGATGAGTGTGCTGTTTGGGCTGTATAAACCTGAACAAGGAAGTATTTTAAAAAATGGCGGAGAAGTGAAAATAACAGGACCTGGTGACGCTAATTTACTTGGTATTGGAATGGTGCATCAACACTTTAAGCTAGTGCATAATTTTACTGTGCTTGAAAACATCATATTGGGCGTGGAAATCACAAAAAGTGGTATATTGCAAATGAAAAATGCACGTGCAAAAGTCCAAGAATTATCACAAATGTATGGGTTAGAAATTAACCTGGATAAGGAAATTCGGCATATTAGTGTAGGTATGCAACAACGTGTAGAAATTTTAAAAATGTTGTATCGCGAAAATGAAATTTTGATTTTTGATGAACCTACAGCAGTCCTTACTCCACAAGAAATAGAAGCACTAATGCGCACTATGAAAAACCTAACCACAGAAGGAAAATCTATTTTATTTATAACACACAAACTTGACGAAATTAAACAAATTGCAAATAGATGTTCTGTTTTACGCAAGGGCAAAATGATAGGCACAGTAGATGTTGCCCAAACATCCAAGGAAACAATGTCTGAAATGATGGTAGGGCGCAAAGTTACATTATCGCTAGAAAAACAAGCAACGCAGGTGGGTGATGTAATTCTAAAGGTGCGAAATTTAAGTCAAAAAGGTAAAACAGGCGAAAAGAGAAAATTAAAAGATGTTTCCTTTGATGTAAGAGCAGGGGAAATTCTATGTATTGCGGGCATTGAAGGTAATGGTCAAACGGATTTAGTATATGCCTTAACAGGTATTACAAATATAACATCTGGTACTGTACACATGGCTGGAAAAAATATTACTACTGCGAAAATTCGTCGTCGCACAGAAATGGGCATTTCTCATATTCCAGAAGATAGGCACAAGCATGGTCTTGTGCTAGACTACACCCTGTCATATAACACAATTTTGCAGACGTATTATACAAATGATTTTCAACGTGGTGGATTTTTAAAAAGCCACAAAATTAATGAACATGCAAATAAGTTAATTCAAGCCTTTGATATACGTTCTGGGCAAGGTGCGGAAACGCCGACCCGTTCCATGTCGGGTGGTAATCAACAAAAGGTTATACTTGCACGAGAAATTGACCGCGACCCAAGTTTATTAATTGCCGTACAGCCTACAAGAGGGCTGGATGTTGGTGCGATTGAATATATCCATCAACAACTTTTGGCACAACGTGATTCAGGTAAGGCTGTATTACTGGTGTCGTTGGAGCTTGAGGAAGTAATGAATGTATCAGATAGAATTTTAGTTATGTATGAAGGCGAAATTGTAGCTGACGTTAATCCCAAAAATGTAACGTTTCAAGAACTTGGGCTTTATATGTCAGGCGCGAAGCGGGATGAGGTAGTAGTAGATGAATAAAAAAGGGTTAATGAATTTTTTATCCTCTGTTCTTGTGTTAATTATAGGTCTTTTAATTGGGCTAATCATTCTATTGATTAGTAATCCAAACCAAGCAATGGGTGCGTTTGTAAGAATCCTCACTTTTGGTGCAAGCTCTATGCGTAATGTAGGGGATGTGTTATTATCTGCAACTCCGTATATTTTTACAGGGCTTTCCGTTGCATTTGCATACAGAACAGGATTATTTAATATTGGAGCAACTGGACAATTTACAGTAGGTTCATTTTCTGCACTTTATGTTGCCATTGAATTTACATTTTTGCCCCCCCCTCTAAGAATTTTTGTAGCGATACTTGCGGCGGCTTTGGCAGGAGGATTATGGGGTTCGATTCCTGGGCTTTTAAAAGCATATCGAAATGTACATGAGGTTATATCATGTATCATGTTAAATTACATTGGCATGTTTTTTACTAATTTCTTGATTATGAACACAATTTTTGATCAACATCTTGCAGGAACACAGCATCCCCCTTCATATACAAATCTACCGAATTTGGGAATGAATCGTATTTTTAATGATGGTGTTGGAGCATTTAATGAATCACGTGTTAATATCGGCATTTTAATTGCAATAGGGGTTGCGATTTTAATTCATGTTATTTTAGAAAAAACCACATTTGGATATGAATTAAAAGCATGTGGATTTAATCGTGATGCAGCAAAATATGCGGGGATTAATGAAAATCGTAACATTGTGCTTTCAATGAGTATCTGTGGCGCACTTGCTGGAGTTGGTGGTGCATTATTTTATATGAATGGCACAGGTGTTTTTATGAGTATCATTGATGCACTTGCTCCTCAAGGGTTTATTGGTATTTCAGTTGCTTTCTTGGGGATGAATAACCCAATAGGCATTATTTTTTCAGGCATATTAATTTCCTATTTGTATGCGGGAGGCTCAAGGATGCAAATGTTTGGATTTTCTTCGGAGTTCGTGGAAATTGTAATCGCTATAATAATTTATTTCTGTGCATTTGTATTTATAGTGAGATCTTGGATTGAAAGAGCAATAGGGATTCGTTCTCGTTCCCAGCAGAACAGCGGGGGTTTGGGGACAGAACCCCCATTGAGTGAAGAAACTACAAGTGATGGAGGTAATGAGCAATGAATATGTTTTATTTTATAATCCAGCACACCATGTTTTTTATGATACCTCTTGTTGTTGTTGCCGCAGGTGGGCTTTTATCTGAAAGATCTGGAATTGTTAATATAGCCTTAAATGGAAAAATGACACTTGGGGCGTTTACAGGTATTTTGTTTATTTCAACTTTTCAAGATAGACTTCCAGGGCAACCAATTTTACTATTAGGGATTATTGTTGGTATGCTTACGGGTATTGTTATAGCTTTTTTTCACGCATATGCTTCTATTACTCTAAAGGCAGATCAGATTATTAGTGGCATTGCCATTAATATGATTGCTCCTGCTTTTGCGATTTATACAGCCCGTCTTGTTGGAGGAACTCAAAATGTCCATTTTGCAAGACAGCAATTTAGAATTGAACAAGTACCATTTTTAGGGCGAATACCCGTAATTGGTCCAATGTTTTTCCAAAATACTTTTCTCACAACCTACTTGGGTATCGCAATTCTTATTGTTGTAGCTTTTGTTATGTATAAAACAAAATTTGGGTTGAGATTACGTGCTTGTGGCGAACACCCCCATGCGGCAGATTCGGTTGGTGTTAATGTAATAAGAACACGTTATATTGGTGTGCTTCTTTCTGGTGCGCTTGCAGGTATAGGTGGTGTTATTTATGTAATCCCAATTACTACTGTGTTTAATGGCACAGTAGCTGGGTATGGCTTTTTGGCTTTGGCTGTTCTAATTTTTGGCTCTTGGAGACCAGGGAAGTTGTTAGTTGCTGCTTTTTTCTTTGGATTAATGCAAGCAATTGCTGCAAGTAATATGGCTATTCCTTTTTTGGCTAACTTTAGGATTCCTTTTATAAATGAACCTATTCCTGTGCATTTCTATAGAATGGCACCATATGTTGCCACTCTTATTGCCCTAGCATTTACATCCAAAAATACAATGGCTCCAAAGGCTTTGGGTGCACCTTATGATAAGGGTGGAAGATAGGCATTAAATGGTGGATGACTTTAGAGAATTGCGGAGTTTTATTGAGAGTCCAATAGAAGTAATTACCCCTAAGAGTAAAATGATTATGCCTACTGCCAATGCTATAATCCAAATTAAATTCACGTTTTGATTATAATGAATTTCGTCCATTATGCTAAGGTTTACTGGATAATATTCTTCATGTGTGATTTGTAAATCCTCCCCTCTTCCCATTGTCATATAAGGTTGAGGGGCGGGGATGGCAGGAGTTGCTTCTATGGATTCTATGCCAAAAGATTGGGCTGGTAATGGAGGAGATGGTAATACATCTCCTTGTACACCATCTATTTCATCATAAATGCGTCTAGCCCTAAAGATATCCTCCTCTATATCCACATTTTCATCATACAATGCACCCCGCCATGTATCACCACTAAACCAAAACGATTCTGGTTCTACTACTGGGATATCTTCGCCCAATTCACTAATTCCATCAAATGTTGCAAAAGGAGTAACAGTTACATAGTCATGAATGATTGATTCATTCCTAGTCTCAAAAAATCCTCCAAACCAGATAACTGCCATCAAGAAACACGCAGCCACAGCGGTTGTAGCAAAAGAAAATCGCCTCTGAAAAGAAATTTTGCGTTGTTCTTGTTCTAGGCGTTTCTGATGGTTTTTATTATGTTGTACTCCTGCCATAAGCATAAAATGGAAATCTTCTGGAGGTTCTGGAATTGGCAAAGTACGCACTTCGTCCATTAGTTGTGCGTATTTTTCAAATTCATGTTTACACTCTATACATGTATCCAAATGCATGGCAATTTCATTATTGTTATCATCATAAAATTCAGAAAACAACGATTGTATATCATTGCAATTTTTCATAATAAATCATCCTTATATGGTAGTTTCAATTAAAAACCATATTAAAACTACACTCTGCTTCGCAAAGTTCTTTACCTTATATCAATTATAACGTATTATCACCTCAATTGTTCCTTTCTAAAGTGCATGTAATTATTTCTTTTCTATGACAATATATTAATAATCCATTAACTTTGGATCTTATACAAGATAATACAATCCTGACAATTTAACTCTATAAATGTTTACGCAATCCCCCAATTTCATCACGCAAAGTGGCCGCCTGTTCAAACTGTAATTCCGCAGCGGCCTGTTTCATTTGTTTTTCTAGTTTTTTAATAGTAGTAACAAGTTCATCACGGCTCATGGATTCTGCATCTTTTGCAAGTGTTTTGGATGTGGGTTCAACATCCTTGGTAAGCCTGATTCTCTCGTGAATTTTTTTAGTAATCGAGCGCGGTGTAATGTTATTTACCCTGTTGTATTCTTCTTGTATTTTGCGACGGCGCTCCGTTTCTGTAATCGCCTTTGACATTGATTCTGTGATGGTATCTGCATACATAACAACTCGCCCATCCACATTACGGGCAGCTCGTCCAATAGTTTGAACCAAAGAGGTGGTAGAACGCAAGAAACCTTCTTTGTCTGCATCAAGAATAGCCACTAATGAACATTCTGGAATATCTAACCCCTCACGCAAAAGATTTATACCTACAAGCACATCAAAGACATCCATGCGTAAATCGCGGATAATTTCCAAACGTTCTAATGTGTCAATATCTGAATGCAAATAGCGCACACGAATACCAGCTTCTTTTAAATAGTTTGTTAAATCTTCTGCCATCTTTTTTGTTAGAGTTGTAACAAGTACTTTTTGCTTTTTCTCTGCTAAGGTGTTGCACTCTCCAATTAAATCATCCACTTGCCCACGCACAGGGCGCACTATAACAGGAGGGTCTAATAAGCCTGTAGGACGTATAATTTGTTCAACTTCCAATTCAGAATGGGCTTGTTCATATTTTGCGGGCGTTGCCGAAACAAATAACATTTGTGGAATTTTTTCTTCAAACTCTTCAAACTGTAGAGGGCGGTTATCCAATGCAGAAGGTAATCTAAAACCATAATCAACAAGAGTCTGCTTGCGCGAACGATCACCCTTATACATACCTCCAACTTGCGGAATGGAAACATGTGACTCATCGGCGATAATCAAAAAATCATCAGGAAAATAATCAAGCAAAGTATGTGGCATTGAACCAGTTTCACGCAATGCCAAATGTAGTGAATAATTCTCAATGCCATTGCAAAAGCCAACTTCTTTCATCATCTCAATGTCATAACGTGTGCGTTGTAATAATCGTTGCGCTTCCACTATTTTATCTTGTGCTTTTAGTTCTTCAAGTTGCGCCTCAAGTTCATTTTCAATGCGCTTGACGGCAAGTTCTAGGCGTTCTTTGCTGGTAACATAATGAGAGGCTGGGAAAATAACGATATGCTCTCGTGTGGCGATCGTATCACCTGTAATTGAATGAATTTCTGAAATACGGTCAATTTCATCACCAAAGAATTCTATGCGAACTGCCTTATCTGACGAATTTGCTAAAAGAATCTCAAGCACATCACCACGGGCGCGAAATGTCCCCCGCGTAAAATTTTGTTCATTTCGATTATATTGAATTTCCACCAATCGGCGCATAATATCATCTCTGTCACGTTCCATGCCCACACGTAAAGAAAGCATTAGGTCTTTATATTCACCAGGGTCGCCTAAGCCATAAATACATGACACTGAAGCAATTATTATAACATCATCACGTTCAAACAAAGAAGATGTAGCAGAGTGGCGCAATCTGTCTATTTCTTCATTAATGGCGGAATCTTTTTCTATAAACATATCACTTGAGGGTACATATGCTTCTGGCTGGTAATAATCATAATAACTCACAAAATATTCGACAGCATTGTTTGGAAAAAACTCTTTAAATTCACTGTATAATTGTGCTGCTAAAGTTTTATTATGCGCCATTACCAGTGTTGGCTTTTGTAATTCCTGAATTACATTCGCCATTGTAAATGTTTTACCAGAACCTGTGACACCCAACAATGTCTGAAAACGCTTACCGTTGCGAAATCCTTCTGCTAATGCGGATATTGCTTGGGGTTGGTCGCCAGTGGGCTGGAATTCTGATGTTAATTGAAAATTCATGATATTATTTCTCCTATAGTGTAACTTAAAAATATGCAAGCGCTATAGAGATTATTATAACACTTTCTTTTTCCTTGCGGAAACAAAGTTGATGATTTTGTAGAATTCATGTTATCATATATGAAAAGATAAGTGATAGGGGCTTTTATGAACATTACACCAGAGTTAAAATTTGAATTGAAGCGATTGTTAATAATATCATTATTGGCTGTATTTTCGTTGTTTTTGTTTATGTTAAGAAGTAATATTCTAGGTTCTAATAGATTATACCGTTTTATGCTTTGGAATTTATTTTTGGCATTAATACCTTATGTAGTATCTTTGGTAATGTTGGTTATTAGCAATTATAATACCAAAAATAACAAATGGTGGAATGTTGCCTTATTGCCACTTGGTGGTTTCTGGTTATTATTTTTTCCAAATGCACCCTACTTGTTTACTAGCTATGCACATTTGAGTAGGCTTGTTTTTTGGATTGGACCTATAACATTTAGATTACAACCATGGTATGATTTAGTTTTATATTCCGCTATAATTTGGGCAGGGGTTTTTGCTGGTTATGTGTCACTAGAGATAGTACATATGATAATCAAAAAGCATTTTGGAAAATCTATTGGATGGGCAATCATAGTAGTTATTCTATTTTTAAGTAGCTGGGCAATATATTTAGGGCGTTTTGTTAGGCTTAACAGCTGGGATATCTTCACTAATCCAAGTTCTTTATTGCCACATATTTTGCTAAACAGGGAACAGTTGCTTTTTGTGTTTATATTGGGCATATTTATGTTATTGGTGTATCTATTCTTGTATATGAGACGTGAAAAAGCATGACTATTGGCGACGGAAATTGTGGGAGCAATTTCCTAGCAAATAAAAAGGGCTATTGAAAAATAATATTTTCAATAGCCCTTTATTTTTATCTCCCAATAAACTCAACTTCCGCCAATAATTCTGGTGGTGGTTCTTCACCACTTTTGGCTACTTTTTGGATTGCATTAGTGAGATGACGAATTTGTTGTAATGCACTTAATTCATGTCGTTTGATCAAATCAACATATTGTGGATTTGTAGCCAATAGTTCCCGAACATCTTTTGGAAACGGGCAATACCTCCCCATGATATTACGCGCAAACTTGTTAAGGCGTGGCAAACCTTTTGATTCGTACATAAGCCATTCAACATAATTAGAAACAAATACATTTCTATAGTTATTTCTAGCACGCGCAAGTTCATTTTTTAGGCTAGTGCGTGCTTCCATAGAAAGCTCTCTATTTGTTCTGTAAAACTGTAGATAATCGAAATATTCACTTGTTAGAGATGGGTCTGTTATATCACTCCAGCGTAAACCATGAGTATGTTTTATATATTCCCAACGGTAATCCCCTGTTAGTTTCATTGCTACAAGTTTTAGGTCAACAAGTAGAAATACTGGCATAAACATACGAGAAGGGGATTTTCTATCCCTGCCCTCCATTTCTTGCCACATAATACCACGTGTGCCAGGGTTGGGCATTAGTATAATGTCAGGTTGAATTTCATAATGGTAATACTCTCTTGGAACTCCAGCATCAGGATTAGAATACCATGTTTTGCGATAAAATGCAGAATAATCTAACTTGCGCACTTCATCAAATGCTTCTATTACTAAATCTGCTGTTACAAGAGAATCCTCAAGGCTACGATATACGTTATTATCAGAGAATAATGGGCAGAAAGTGGAGACGCGCCCAAATGTAATTTTATTTACAAATGGGAATACTTTTGTAAGTTCATAGCGTAATTTTGCTTCTTGATCTGCAATCAATGCCGCTTCTTCTGCATCACTAAAACGTTTGCTTACTTTTGCTTCTCGGATGGCTTGCCTATAATCGGTATCAAAATCGTCACGACTGGATTCTTTTTCTCCGTTATATATGGCAGTTAGCCATTCAGTAATAGTGTAAACACCCCTTGTTTTATCACCTTTTAAAGTATCTGCAATGGAATATAGGTAATCTGAATATTCTACTCCTGCAAGACGCATGTCCACATATCCAAAATTAAGGAACATTTTTATTATTGTGGGAACGGCTGTATCCCTAAGGCTCTTAATAAAAACACCTGTATATATTTCATAGAAATCATTTGCAAGTTCTCGACGTAACTTATACACAGAATCGTCAGTGCTTCCCCTATCAGGTATTTGGATATACGCCCTCACAGAATGCCTAAATTTATTACATAATTCTTCTTTGCACCCAGAATATTCAAGAATGACATTCAAAGATTCTGCTAGATTAGCTCTTGTAAGTTCGCTAATTGGTTCATTTGTAATCTCTTGGGTTGTCCGCTTGGATGCTAACGTATCATTGTAAGTATTTAAACGATGCCTATATAGTGTGGCGTTAATATATGGTCTACCATTCAAAAGGCTTGTGATTTGTCGCATCATAACATCAACAGTAGCATCTGCACCTTTGATATTGATAGAGTCAAATTGAAGCTCTGCAACAAGTGAAAATAAATCATGCCCATCTGTGTTTAAGAGTAATTTTCCAATTTCGTTTAAATGCTCGTAATATGCTTGGCATGACTCTACCACCAATCGGATATCATCTATACCACGATGGAAAAGCCCAAAAGATATATTGGGTTGCATAAGCGCTTTTTGTATGGTTGAATCTAAACTCATCAACCCCATATAATATGCTAACATCCAATCTTCTACAGAGTCAAATTCTTCTGTAGCACGAATCTGTGTTGTGTCCAATTTCTTTGAGGAAAGTGCATACCGTTTAGACAATTGTTCATACTTGGGATAAAGAGTATTAATCAATGTATACGCATTATCAGCTTGATTCTTTAGCTCTGCATGATATTGTAAAAATTTTGACAACTGGCGATAGATTGCATTAATTGCTAGTTGCATGGCATCTTTATTGTCTTTTAGCAATATTTCTAAATCGGTAAAATCATTAAATGGATGGGCTAAAATGGTTACATCTGTTACAGCTGTGTATGTAGTGCTGTAACTGCCAACTTCAAAATCAGAAAGACCAACAATATCTTTTTGCCCAAAGTAGAATCTTTGCCCCATTAGAAAGGCTTCAACATCCCCTTTTGTGATAAAGCAAATATTACTTATTTGTTCGCCTGCCGTACATATAACGCTGCCTTGAGCGTAGTTGATTAATGGCATAAAATTCACCCATTTCCAATATTTTAAATAAATTATACTGATATTAGTTAAGGTTTTGGGGGTTGACCCCGTATTTCAATTTAAAGTTTCAAAAACAATTCTACCAATATATACTGTAACAAAGGGGTAAGACAAATGCAAGCAGAAAATAGGAGAGATTATAATGGAATATATAGGGTTATGTAAAATCCAAGGTGGGCTTGTTATACTTGAAGAAGTTCCAGCCGTTGTTTACGATGAAATTGTTACAATAACACAAAAAGACAGACCACCACGAACAGGGCGAGTAATACAAATCTCGGGAGATACTGCTGTTGTGCTGGTTTTTGAAGGTACAGAAGGGCTACGACTTGCAGATGCAGTAACACGTTTTAGTGGTCGCCCAATGGAAATGAGTCTTTCTCCTAGTATTTTAGGTAGAGTATTTGATGGGTTGGGGCGACCACGAGATGGGCTTGGCGAAATATATAGTAAAAACCGCCGTAGCATAGCAGGAAATGCAACCAATCCAGTTTTTAGGCAATATCCACGTAATTATATACATACAGGTTTTTCTGCAATAGATGGATTGACAACTCTTATACGCGGGCAAAAGTTGCCTATTTTCTCTGCCGATGGGCTTCCTCATGATAGACTTGCAGCACAAATTGCCTCACAATCTAACATATCAGAGGCTGGAGTTTCTGCTGTAACTGGAGGGCTTAATTTTGCTGTAGTATTTGCAGCAATGGGCGCAAGTTATGATACAGCAGAATTTTTCAAACAATCTTTTGCAGAAGGCGGAAGCACAGAACATTCTGTAATGTTCCTTAATCTTGCGAATGACCCACCCACAGAACGAATTGCAACACCTCGTTTTGCTTTAACCGCGGCAGAATATCTTGCTTATGATTTGGGTTATCATGTACTTGTTATTCTCACAGATATGACGGCGTATGCGGAAGCTCTGAGGGAAATTTCCTCTGCACGTGGGGAAATACCCAGCAGAAAAGGTTATCCAGGGTATATGTATTCCGATTTGGCTTCACTGTATGAACGCGCTGGAATTCTTAAAGGTGTAAAAGGTTCTTTAACACAAATTCCTATACTCACCATGCCCAATGAAGATATAACTCATCCAATCCCAGACCTTACGGGTTATATCACAGAAGGGCAAATTGTGCTTGACCGTTCGTTACATTTAAAAGGCATTTATCCCCCTATAAATGTACTACCGTCTCTGTCCCGCCTTATGAAAGATGGTATTGGAGAAGGTTATACAACCCCTGACCATCCCGCTTTAGCCTCAAAATTATTTGCCAAATATGCAGGGGTGGGTGATATTCGTGCGTTGGCAACTGTTATAGGAGAGAGTGATTTATCCCCAAAAGATAAGTCTTTAATAGAATTTGGGCGCAAGTTTGAAGAAACGTTTATTCATCAACATGCTTTTGAAAATCGCCCACTAGATAAAACCCTTTCTTTGGCACGTGAGTTATTGGGTGATTAAGACCTTGCCCCCCTTTCCTGAAAAACGCGTTCGCGTTTTTCGTTTAAAGTTTAATGAATATGCGTGAGGTATTGCAAGTAAGGGTGTAAATTAAGTATACTTATCATAGTATTGTAATTTAACGGCATTAAATTTATGAAAGGTGATATTAATGGTGAAAATGAGTGAACGCGAAAAGCGTAATGCCCAAAGAGCATACACAGCCGCAACTCAAGGCATGGTATTACTTGAAAACAACAACAATGTACTACCAATTGCACAAAGTGGCGACATTGTATTACTTGGTCAAGGAGCAGTGCGTACAGTTCGTGGTGGCACAGGTTCTGGTGACCCGTTTAATGGCGGGTTAAGCGGAGGGGGCAAATCAGATGTAGATTTATCCCCCCGCTACAATATTCACATATTAGATGCATTTGAAAAAGACGGCTACAATGTGCTAAGTGCGGAAATGTTACGCGAATACGCTAAGGGTTATGATGAAATAAAAAATGCGAAAGCATTAGACCCATTGGAGACTTTTGCTTATCCAGAAATGGAACTAGACGAAAGCGAATTACAAACCCTTTCCGAAAAATGCGACACTGCTATTTATGTATTAGCGCGCAATGCTGGGGAAGGTGCAGACCGCCAAATGACTAAAAAAGTCAAGGTTGGTGACAGGGAGGTTGAAGTTGGTGATTATCAATTAAGCAGTGTTGAAATTGAAAATCTTAAAAGGGTAAAAAAAGCGTTTAAAAAAACCATACTTGTATTAAATGTGGGCGGAACAGTTGAAATATTGCCCGCCGTAGACATTGGTATAGATGCCATATTACTGATGGGGCAAGCAGGGCAAGAAGGCGGACGGGCAGTACGTGATGTTTTAAACGGAAAAGTTACCCCTTCAGGCAAGCTAACAAGCACATGGGCAAAAAAATATTCTGATTACCCAACCTCTGCAACATTTGCTTACAATGATGGAAATGTTGATTTAGAAAAGTATGAAGAGGGTATATATGTAGGATACCGTTACTTTGACAACGCAGACATAGAGCCATTGTATCTGTTTGGTTATGGTTTGAGCTATACAAATTTTGACAGAAATATTACATCTTATTCCAAGAAGAAAGATATAATCACAATAGATGTTAGTGTAAAAAACATTGGCAAATATTCAGGCAAAGACGTAATACAAATTTATTTTGGTGCTCCAGAAAGTGAAATGGGAATGCCAGGAGAGGAGTTTTTAACTTGCAAAAAAACAAAGGAGCTACAACCCAACGAAGAAGAAAAACTAACAATATCATTTTCCATTAGAGATATGAGTAGTTTTGATGAGAAACGCGAAGCATATATCTTATCAAAAGGAAAATATTACATTTCGGTGAAAAAAGATTCATCAGATTCATGCGCTGGTATAATAGAACTGTTTGCCCATGAAACTATTATTACTGAATATGTGCGAATAGAATGCCCATTAAATCAAAAAATGAAAGAAACAATAACATCCTCTTCTGAACCTTTATATAGCCCGTGTTATTTTAACGAAAAAGATGATATTTTAATAAAACCTGATGATATAGAAACAATTGATAACCGTTCGCCATATCATGATGGAGCAACTACTACCTACACCACAGACCCAAACTACAAAGCCATTTTGCCATATGAAAAAGTGGAGTATGTGGACAAAAAAGACATAAAACTAATGGATGTGGTAAATGGCAAAGCCACTTTACAGGAGCTTGTTGCCCAACTCACACCAGAGCAATTGGCAGATTTAAATTGTGGCACAGGTTGGGGTGTTTCAGATGAAAATAATCCAATAGTTGGAGGAAGTTCTGAATCTGTACCAGGTGCGGCAGGTGAAACAACCCATATGTTAAAAGAATCCTTTGGAATTCCATCAATGGTAGTAGCGGATGGACCTGGTGGTATTCGCGTGCGCCAAGAATTTGAAGCAACCAATATTAACACAGGCGAAAAAGTGCAAGTAGGGCATTATTGTACAGCATGGCCAGTGGGTACAGTGCTTGCACAAAGTTTTGATGTTGACCTGCTTGAAGAAGTGGGTAGAGGATTTGCAGAAGAGCTTGAAGAGCTAGGAATTTCTATTGTATTAGGTCCTGGTATTGAAATTATGCGCGATCCTTTATGTGGCAGAAATTTTGAATATTTTTCAGAAGACCCACGGCTTGCAGGGGCATTAGCCGCCGCAAAAACAAAGGGAATTCAAAGCAGACTAGGCATTGGTGCATGTATAAAACATTATGCCGCCAACAATCAAGAAAGTAATCGCGAAAAGGTAGACACATGGATTAATCAACGTGCATTACGCGAAATATATCTAAAACCCTTTGAAATAGCCATTAAAGAAGCCCAGCCTATGACGATTATGACTTCTTATAACTTAATTAATACAATCCCAACAGCAGATGATTATGACCTTTGCACAGACTTAGCGCGTGGGGAATGGGGGTTTAAGGGGCTTATTATGACAGATTGGAATGGCGGAAGCAGTACCCCTTATAAATCCATGCACGCGGGCAATGATTTAATCATGCCTGGTGGAGAAAAAAGAGTAGCGAATATTTTACAGGGTTTAAGTGAACAAAAAATATGTTTAGGCGATTTGCAAAAATGTGCAATTAATAATTTGTGTGTGATTATGAATTCCATTGCGATGAAAACGCTTTACCCAGATATCCAACTAAAAACATGGGGCGAAGTTGTGGAAAATAACGCATGAATAAAAGTGTAAATAAAATTTTGTTGGTTGCTATAAATGCGAAATATATCCAATCTTCTTTAGCTGTCCGTAGCCTTTACGCCTATCTTAGTGAAGAGGAAAAAAAGTATGTAGAAGTTTTGGAATTTACAATAAATCAGTCTGAAGACCTGATTCTTTCCGAAATTGTTGAAAGAAAACCAGCTATATTGGCATTTTCCTGTTATATTTGGAATGTTGATTTGATTCGTGAGATAGTTTCAAGTTTCTCACGAATCAAACCCGACATACCTATAATAATAGGTGGTCCAGAAGTTTCTTATTATGAACATTATCACGACTTTTTTTACTATAGTGATGATGTCAATTATGTTATTGTTAAAGGTGAAGGAGAGGAAATTTTTAAAGCTATTGTGCAAAATTTCATGTCTGGAAAAGAAATATATACCCTAAGAAATAGAATGGTTACAACATTTGCTCCAATGCAATTACAACTTGAAGATATTCCATTTCCATATGACAGTGCTAATAGTTTTAAAGATTTGGAAAATCGCCTAATTTATTATGAATCTTCAAGAGGCTGTATAAGTAAATGCGCTTTTTGCCTTGCACCCACCACAGGAAAAGTGCGCTTTTTGCCAGTAAACAGAGTGAAGGAGGACTTATTAAAGTTTCTCTCCGCAAATGTTAAACAAGTAAAGTTTGTAGATCGAACATTTAACTGTAATAGGCAGCGAGCAATGGATATTTGGAAATTTCTAATTGAAAACGATAACAACATCACCAATTTTCATTTTGAAATTGATGCAAGATTACTTGACCATGAGCAAATACTTTTTTTATCTCAAATTCGTAAGGGATTATTTCAATTTGAAATTGGTATACAATCAACCAACCCTGCAACCCTAAGCCGTAGCTGGAGACATCCTGAACCCCCATTAAGTAATACAAAATTGTTAAGAGAAGCAAATAATATTCATCTTCATTTGGATTTAATTGTTGGTTTACCCCTTGAAACACTAAAGAGCTTTAGGAAATCCTTTAATGATGTGATGGGTTGTTATCCTAATAAGTTGCAAGTTGGATTTTTGAAAATGCTCCAAGGTTGCGAATTCTATCGTTTATATCAAGAGAGAAAAAATCCTTGTGGTGTTATTTTAAAGAATAAACCCCCATATGAGGTTATTAAAACCAGCACCATGAGTTTTGAGGAAATAAATCATATTAAAAAAATAGAGACTATGGTTGATATTTTTTATAATGGCAAAGGTTTTGAGTGTTCTGTGAAATATTTGATGTTTGCTTTCCACACACCCTATGACTTTTTTGACATTTTGGCTATATATTGGCATAAAAATAAATATCATTTGGTATCACATAAGAAATTTTCACTTTATACAATTTTGTATGAGTTTTGCAAGGAAAATGGATTTATTGTTGATAATATCAACCAACCAAGTGAAATTTGCGAATTATTAAAATTTGATATGTTGCTTCAAGATAATATTCGCACATTTCCCCCTTGGATAGAATCTTATTATAGCTACGATTCAAAACAAGTGACAAGAACCACTGCCATTCACAGCTTTGACTATGATGTTTATTTATGGCTTGAAATGATACCATTTAAGCAAAATGGAAAAGCGACTGCGTCACTTTCCGAAGGAAGTGTAGCTGGGGTTTCCCCAGCGGAATGGCGGGGTTTGGGGCAGAGTCCCATTAAAACAAATAAAATATATTTTGATTATTCTAAACAAGACGAAAAAAGGTGTCATACACTATGAAACTAAAAATTGGAACAGTTACAATCCGAAATAATCTAATTATGGCACCCATGGCTGGAGTAACAGATTTTTTATTCCGCAATATTGTATGGGAGCATGGCATAGGGCTTACAGTTTCAGAGATGGTTAGTGCAAAAAGTATTGTATATGGAAATAAAAATACAATGCGCTTGTTGGAAAACAATCAATCACCATGGTCTATACAGTTTTTTGGGCATGAACCTGATATACTTTCGGAAGCAATAAAACGTTTAGATGAAATACCATTCGACATAGTTGATATCAATATGGGATGCCCAATGCCCAAAATCGTAAACAATGGTGATGGTGCGTCACTTATGAAAAACCCGATATTAGCGGGGAAAATGATTGATTCTGCCGTAAAAGCCTCACCAAGACCTGTTGCTGTAAAAATTCGGCTAGGCTTTTCATCTGATACTGTTAATGCTGTGGAGATGGCATTAATAGCACAAGAATCAGGTGCATCTATGGTGGCAATTCATGGGAGAACTCGTGACCAGTATTATGCAGGTGAGGCAAATTGGGATGTTATTTCTTCCGTAAAAAAAGCTGTAAAAATCCCCATCATTGGCAATGGGGACATTTTTACGCCTGAATGTGCAAAAAAACGCTTAGAAGAATCAAACTGTGATGGTCTTATGCTTGCGCGTGGCGTAATGGGCAACCCATGGCTTGTTTCGCGGACTCTTAAATATCTGGAAACAGGAATCGTTCCGCCTCCGCCCAGCATTGAGGAGATAATTAGTTTAGCAATTCGCCATTTGCGTATGGTGGAGGCACATCCTTTTGCACGTATTGAGGAAATGCGAAAACATCTATCATGGTACACAAAAGGACTAAAAGGCTCTGCCGAGGTTAGATGTTTGATTAATACAGCCAAAACTTGTGATGAAATGGAAAATATTTTAAAGGAGTTACTCAAATGAAAAAAATCAATGTAATGTCAGTTTTTGGCACACGTCCAGAGGCTGCAAAAATGATTCCGTTAGTGCTTGAACTGCGTGAACATCCACAAATAAATTCAATGATTTGTGTTACTGCACAACATAGGGAATTACTTGACCAAGTGATTAATCCCTTTAATGTAATACCAGATTACGACCTAGATATAATGTCTTTGGGGCAAACTCTCACAGATATAACTACACGAGTATTACAGGGGTTAGTTGATGTTTTGGAAGAGGCAAAACCAGATATCTTGTTGGTGCATGGAGATACAACTACCACTTTTGCCGCTTCGCTAGCGGCATTTTATGCAAAAATTAAAGTAGGGCATGTGGAAGCTGGATTGCGTTCATATGACAAATATCGCCCCTATCCAGAGGAAATAAACCGTAAATTAACATCTGCCATTGCAGACTATTTTTTTGCACCAACTGAGATGTCCCGAAATAATCTAATTAATGAGAATATTCCCGCAGAGCATATATATGTAACAGGTAATACAGCCATTGATTTAATTAAATATACAGTCAAAGATGATTATAAATTCCAGTGTGAAGAGTTAAACGCTATAGACTTTAGTAAGCGTATAATATTAGTAACTGCACATCGCCGCGAAAACTGGGGACAACCTATGGTGAATATCTGCAACGCGCTAAAACGAATTATTCAAGCCCATCCAGATACTTTTTTGGTGTGGCCAGTGCATCCAGGAAAGGCGGTTATTGAACCTGTCCGCGCTATTTTGGGTGAATTGGGAAAAGACAGGATTTTATTAACCGAACCAATAAATGTTTTTGATATGCACAATCTTATGAAACGTGCTTATTTATTGCTTACAGATTCTGGGGGATTACAGGAAGAAGCACCATCTTTTGACCTCCCAACCATTGTTCTGAGGGAAGTGACCGAACGCCCCGAGGGGCAACTTGCTGGTACTTTATTATTGGCAGGTGTGGGAGAAGATGGTATATATTCAGACACGGCGCGATTGCTAACTGATGATAAGCTCCATTTGGCCATGGGAAATATAGAAAACCCTTTTGGTGATGGAAATGCAAGCGCGCGCATAGTTGAGGCTATATTGTCATCTGAACTAACTTAAAATCAAAGATTAAAACTGTGGGGTTTACCCCACGGTTTTAATCCTCAATGTCTTCAACCTGTTTTAGTGGATTAACATGCACCATACAGTGCTTAACCTTTGGAAATTTTGCTTCAATTTCATCATGTACTTGCTCTGCTATATTATGTGCTTCCCCTAGAGTTTTAGTTTCGACGACACAAATATCCACATCAACGTATATTCTGTTTCCAAAAAGGCGTGTTTTTAATGTGTCAATACCCTCAACAGATTCTTGGGATAAAATAATTTGGCGCATTGCCTCCACTGTTTCATCATCACAAGAGCTGTCCGTCATTCTATTAATCGCGTCCATGGCAATAGAAACGGCAGTTTTAAGGATGAATAAGCATATTACAATTGCGGCTATAGAGTCCATAATAGGAAAACCCATCATAGAACCTAAGATACCTATAAAGCTACCTATGGAAGAAAGTCCATCAACACGGCTATGCCATGCATCTGCCATTAACGCGCTTGAATCTATTTTTTTTGCAGCAGCACGTACATACCAAAATACCCCTTCTTTCACACCAATAGAGAGTGCCGCAGCAACCAATGCCAATATGCCAGGGCGAGGAATATCATGAAATTCCCATGCTATGATTGTTTGTATACCCGTCCAACCAATACCCAACCCCACAGTAAGTATAATCCCCACTAAAACCAATGTAGCTACACTCTCAAAGCGTTCATGACCATAGGGATGTTCCTTGTCTGGTTCTTTTCCAGCAATTTTAATACCAATGATTGCTACAACCGTACCAATTAAATCTGTAATAGAATGTATCGCATCAGCTATCATTGCCGCTGATTGACCAAATATCCCCGCAAACAGCTTAAATGCTGATAACAGCACGTTAATGATGATACTATTACGGGCTACCCCCACAGCAATTTGTTCATTTGATTTTGCCATGCTCTATACCTCTTCCCCATCCATCAATTTTTTTGCTTGTGTTCTTGCGCGAAATTCTGCTGGAGGAACACCTACATATTTTCTAAAAATAGATCGGAAGTACTTTACATCATCAAAGCCTACCTGTACAGCAATAACATCTTCTTCCGTTGCCGTATTAGTTAAGTGGTTCTGTGCTTCCATTACACGCACCCACATAACATAATCAAAGAGCATAACTTTTTCTTTTTCCATAAAAACTTTGTTTATAGTTTCGGGGGTTGTGCCAAGTTTTACGGCGATTTTGGTAATGGAGAAACTTTCGTAAAAATACTCTTGAACATATCGTTTTGCTAAAAGATGTAAGCGCAAAGAATCTTTCATATGGAAGTCTGCCACAAATTTGCAGAAATCCTGTAACGATTTATCTAAGAATGAATAACCATCATCAATAGTATTGATTTTTAATATTTCAGCAGGAGGGAAAAATCGTAAAACTTCTTCTGCAAAAGGCAAATTTTGCTCACTGATATAACGACTTATGCGGAATACAATATTCATTACTATTTTTGCTACAAGGTTTTTTGGCATTTCGCCAGATTGTGATAATGCGGTGAATAACTCAGACAGCAAACCTTTGCTATAGTTGTAATCGCCAACCACTGCTGAATAAACCAAACGACGTTCACGCGCATGGGGATATCTGAAAGTTATATTATTGTTGGGTTCAACAAACTCAATGGGAATAACCGAATTGTACCCCATACGATAACGATAACCAAAAGTAGCATCTGCTTCTCTACACGAAATGGCTATTTCCATAGGCGTTTCATAAGTTCGCCCTATTCCGATTGTTACTCTAGTGTCAGTTTTCTCATATATTGTGTGCTTAATCCTGTCGCCAAGTAATACCTTCTCTTCCACTGATAAATTCGCATTAAGAATTACAGGAATTTCATGAAAACTACGTATAAATGCCTGTGCTTTGAATTCGCTAAAAGCCTCACGGATTACATTTAATATATTAAACACACGCATATGTTTTTCCATTTCCGTTAATGCCAATGCGAGTCGACGGTAGTGGTCTATACGTATTATGAACACAGAAAAATTTGTATCAAACGGTATATTAAAATAATTAAAGCCCTCTCTTGCCTCATTTTCACGGTCGATATCCCCTTCTAATAAGGCACGAAGAAAAATTTCTTCGTATTGAAATAAACGTTCGTGATAGTTGGATTCCATCAATTGAGTTTTTTTGCGAATCTCTTCCGTTTTTGCAAAATACGTCAACGCTTGCTCTAGGCAACGGTTTAACTCATTGGGTTTTACAGGGCGATACATAAAATCCAGCACACCAAAATCACGTCCCCGCTTCATATAGTCGGATTCGTTATAGGTGCCATACATAATAAAGCGAATTTCTGGAAATTCTTCATGTATATGCTTGAATCGGATAAAATGTAACCCACCAAAAAATTTTACATCCGCCAAAATAACATGTGGTTTTAACTCTCGAATGGCAGGCAATATATCTTTAGTTATATCGGAGAAACTCCCAACAAGGCGAATATTTGAGAATGCTCCTTTTATGTGTGTGCGAAAATTTTTGATATTGTCTGGTTCTGCATCCACTAACATTAGATTCATTTTTATCGCTCCTATCTCTGTGCATTACATTATACGTTATTGTGTGAATCAAAATCAAATCTTAAATTGGAAAGGAACGTATAAAATTTTGACAACAAATTTGACCAATGGTATATTAATTCAAGCAAGCATTTAAGGTAAGGAAGTGTTTTATGAATATTTTGTCATCACTTGTAGAACCTGTTCTAAATAATTTGTTTGGGTATGATTTATTAATTATTCTTGTGGCAATTTTTACATTGGGTTACTTTTTATTTGTAATGTGGCACTCTGACAAGGTTTATAGCTCAATATTTACACAAGGTTATATGCCTGATGATGAATTTGATGAAGAAGAAAAAAAGCCTCCTACAAAAAAAGAGTTGAAGGAAAAAAAGAATAATTTGCGTAGTATGCGTGAAACATCAGAGAAATATTATTCGATGTTTGTAAATTTAACTAGTATATTCCCATTAATGGGGATTTTGGGTACAGTTATTGCTTTGATTCCTATGGTTGATCAATTGGCAGATATGGAAGGCAGTTTCTTTGTAGCACTTACATCAACATTATGGGGGCTTCTGTTTGCGATTGTCTTTAAAATGCTTGATGGAATATTAACCCCACGCCTAGACCGCAACGAGCGTGGCATAGAGGACTATTTGGAAAGCCTTGAACGCAAAATAGAAGAGATGAAAGAAATGAAAACAACCATCAACCAAGCGGATAGTATTGTTGTACAAGATGAGGTTGTAATGGTGGGTGAAGTGTAAGATGAGAAAAAGGAAAAAGCAACATATTTTGGTAGAACTAACACCATTACTTGACGTAATTATGCTAATATTGTTTTTGGTGTTGGTGCAAAGCCAAGGTATTATGGATACTATATATGCAGACACGCAAGAAACTTTAGAGGCGCGACTTGAATATTATTCCCAAGCATTTGATGTAAGAGTTGAAGAAATGCACAGAGAATTAGGAGAAGAATTTATATTGCTTCAAGAGCGTTCACAAGAATTTGACTTTCTTCAACTAGGATTATTAGCAGAAGACACGACTGCTATAATAGTAAATATTGTATCACATCCACTAAATGTAAATGAACGCCATATATCTGTTCAAACACCAACTGGGGAAGTGGAAATTCCACTTAATTGGGATGGTATCGTTAGAGATATGGCTAGTACCATGTTAAATACAACTTTTGCACAAGCGGCTGGTGATTCTGCTGTGACTTTTGTAATATTCCAATTAGATGGTTTGCGGGTATTTGAAGCGGACTATCATTTAGTTAGGTCTGCTATTAATAATCAGAGATTGCATATACCACATTTTTATTCTGTTGTGATGAATATAGGTAATGTTTAATTTAAGTTCTTGGGGATAGCACCCCCATTCAAATCGAAAGGAAGAATTTTATGGTAAAAAAAGCAAAGAAGAAGGGTAAAGGAAAATATTACGCGGCTGCGGCTGGTTGTTGCGCGATTGCAATATTTCTTGCGGGCTTAGGTTTAGATATTGGTGGATTTGGTAGTGGTATTGGATTCCCTACTTTTAATCCTAATCAAAATGGAAACGGGCATGTTGAGGACGCTATGGCAACTTTACCTCCTGAAACACCCGCAAATCCAGAAGAAACACCAGAACCAATTGAACCAGAGCAACCATCAGCACAAGAAGTTACTCCTGTGGAAGTTGTAACCCTAATTACAGTTAGTGGAACAGATATTATTTATGATGGAAGAACTGTAACAACCACACAATTACGCGATATTCTCGAAAACATTGAAAACAGAGCAGATTTAGACTGGACTTTACACAATGAACATGCCATTCTTGCTACAATTAGTGAGGTAAGGGGATTACTACGCGATTTAGATATTTCCCCGCGCGAAACTAGAGAATAAATTAGGTATTTGCTTGATATAATTGTAAATCAGTATAAAACCTGTGTTTAATAAACGGGTATTCCCTTGCAAACACAGGTCTAAATATATATCTATATAATAGAAAGAGGTATTCCTATGGTAATTTCCAAGTATTTAGATTCGATTGAAGGCACAGAAGACGAGCAAAAGTTACTTAACGCTACACTCAAACTTTCTGAGGAAGAGGGTATATCAGAGCTTTATGACAAACCTTTTGTTGGCAAGATATTTACTGCACTTAATGTTTTGGGAAAATCGGAAAGTATAGCCGATTTTAAACAGACCAAACATTACGATAATATAAAGGATTTGGGGATATCAGTATTTGATCTTGAAAAAGGATTCTTCTCCATTTATCCAGGTCCAAAGCATATAAAGGGAATTTGCGCTGTGGCGGGCATAGTGGGTGCTGGTTTGCTTCTTTTGAAACTGCGTAAGTTGTGTAAGAAATATGAACTAAAACTTAAAGAATAACCTATTAAAGAGGTAAAAAAATCCGAAAAACTAATTTTTCTATTTTTATTGTAGTTGTTATAGTAGTAATATCTTTTTGGTATGTACAAGTAAATCCTTTTAGCGTGCTAATGGCTTTTCCAGCGTTTGCGCGCTTTTTTGGCAGTAATTTTTTACCCCCAAACTTTACAGGTATTATTTCAAATTTTTCAACAATAGTAGACACATTGTTCATTGCAATTTTTAGCACATTTATATCCGCAATATTAGCGGTGGTGCTGGGAATTTTAATGTCAATGATGAACCCTTTTGCGTCCTTACGAATGATTACATGTTTTATTGTTTCATTTTTTAGAAATATACCTTTGTTAGTGTGGGTTACATTACTAGTGTATGTTTTTGGAATTGGGCATATGGTTGGGGTTGTTGCATTAGTTTTTGCCTCTTTGGGATTTTTGGCACGCTCATATGCAGAGTCTATAAATGAAATAGCAACTACACGGCTTGAAGCCATTCGTTCTGGTGGTGCAAGTTGGTTACAGATTATATTTCATGGGCTTATGCCTGAATTTTTGCCCGCTTGGATTAACTGGACATTATTTTCATTTGAGATGAACATTCGTTTTTCTGCTGTACTTGGCTGGGTTGGGGCAGGTGGTCTTGGTTTTCTCATTCAGATGAATATGGAATTACGTAGTTTTTCACGAGCATTTGGTCTGATTGTAGTATTGGTAATTGTTGTGCTTGTCACGGAAACTGTGGTAAATATTTTACGTAAAAAAATATACCCATTACCAACCATTTTGGGTATGACAGTTTTATTTATTGTTTCTGCATATATGTTGGATTTAAATTTATCGCGATTTATTTCACGTTTGGCAAACGCTCCCAATGTAATCCGTCTTTTTTTTGCCTTTAATTTTTCTGTTTTGCCTGATGTGTTGCGTCAATTGCTGATATCAATAACACTGGGTATTTGTGGTTTGGTTATCGGTTTTGTGTTATCAATAACACTTGCTTTTTTGGGTGCAAATAATACAGCCCCTTTTAAGCCGTTAAGCTGGCTTATAAAAGGGGCTGTTGCTATTATTAGGGCTATTCCCTCCATAGTACTAATTTTAATGGTGGTTGCAAGTTTAGGTTTGGGGCATATTGCGGGTATTGCAGGACTTATGTTTTCAACTCTTGGATATCTAACAAAAGCATTTATTTCTACTATTGAAGAGCAGGACTACGCAATTATTGAATCTATGCGTGCTACAGGGGCAAGTTGGATTCAAATAGTTATACATGGCTTGTTGCCTAGCGTATGGAATGCCTTTGTTTCATGGCTGTCTATTCGTTTAGAAGCAAACATTGCAGATTCAATATCTATTGGGATTGTTGGGGCTGGTGGAATTGGTATGTTGGTTGATAGATTTAACAGAGAAAATAATTTCCCTAATTTATCAACAACAATAGTTGTTATATTTTTAGCAATGTTGTTACTTGAGTTTTGCACGCGAAAAGTAACTAACAAGTAGAGGTAATTACTTTATATCAAAAAAATCCCCCACTAAATCATAGGTGGGGGATACTTTGATACTACATCACATCAATTAATCTCTGACTTTTTTTATTTTGAGTATTTTTGATAGCATGAAAAATACTATTCCGCCAACAATCCCATAAATGGATATGATCAAATACACTTGTTGCAAGGTAAAAAAACCTGCCAACAATGCATACATCAAGCTAAAACAAATCATTACCAAATTTTGCCCAATGCCACAGAATGACATTACAGTGGCACGTCCTTCTTCTTTAATCTCGTTCTGTAATGTATTAACTAATAGAATTTCTGCAATGGCAGTAATCATAAAAGCAACACCAAAAATCAAAATGGCAAACTGATGCCATATTACAGCAAAGATTAAAAGTAACACACATGCAAATCCACTAATTAGAAATACTTGTCTAACAGACAAAATTCTTTTTTGTACATGTGGGGCAAGTAAATCACCCACTGCAACAAAAATAAATCGTACTGTTAAAATGACACTTACCCAAGAATTGTTTAGTTGAAAGTCATTAACAATAAATGCATCAAATTCATCTAAATAACTTCCAATGCTTGCAAACATCACAAAAAACAAAATAGCAACAAGGGCAATGGTATTTCCTTTAATAAACTTACTTGCTCCTTTAAACGTTTCAAAAAATCCTGATTCTTTATCAGACTGTTCCGAATAATAATTTTTTTCCCTTAGTTGAAACACTAATAAAACATTAACGAAACATACTATTGCGGACAGTAGTGCGATTGTTGGTATATCAATAAATCTTACAATAACACCAGCAGAAGCAATACCTACCAATGAACCTATAGTTTCATAAAATTTTGCTTTTCCATACACTTCTGTAAATTTTTCTTCTACACCGTCATGTTTTAAGTTATCATAAACTAAACCTTCTTCTGTTCCAGAAACAAAGGCGCTTGCAATACCCCAAAAAACAAAACCAAGTGCAAACATTAGAAAGGTAAAAGAAAAAAACCATATAATAAAACATAAACCTTGTAATACAGTTGCCATGGCAAGCATATTTCGTCTATTCCATCTATCAGCAAGAATTCCAGCGGGGACTTCAAAAACTATGGTAAAAACACTCCAAAGTGCGATTAACACCGCAACTTGGGTAAATGTTTTTCCTCTCTCAATAAAAAGAATCTGATAAAAGGCATAGATAGGCAAACATTGACCAATAAACTTGTAAAGATATAATAATTTTACATTAAAAGTTTTCATTTTAGTTTCCTCCAAATTAAAGTATGTTACATTCACAATAAAACATAATTAATTTGGTGGTCCTCGTATTCTATATAACCTTAAATATTAGCATGGTGGTCTAATTACATACATTTATAACATCTCCTATTTAAGAAACTTCGTGTATTATATCATGCAATTATTTTCTTGCATATGAGAATATTTTGTAGCATAATTATAGAAATTCACAAAAAATATAGTGAAAAAAGGAGTGTTTTAAATGCGTGCTTTTGCACATCAATCAATGTTTGAAAATGGAAATCTTGCACTTGCCATTGCGCCCGCCCTAACCCCACAGGGGATCGTACCCGACCCAACTTTTTTTAAAGGTTTTGCTACAGAACCACAAGTATTAGCACGAGGGTTATTGGTTCTTGCAGATATAACAGCTACTCGTTATTTTAATTACATGCCACTTGTATTACGTGACCCTATTTTATCGGCACAAGGAGACATGTTAAGAGCAGAATGTTTTTCGGCTTGTAATGGAGTTTATGCTAGGTTGGATTTATTAAAATCTGGATTTGATGGTAAAATCGGACTAGGTACAACCAATGTGGATATTGGCATAGAACTACGAGCTGCATTAATGCATATCAAACAAAAAGACAAAATGCACTTAAATATAGGGGATATTGGGCTTATGGTTTCCCATTTTGGAAAACCTAGCGAAGACAGCAAAATTACACAGGTAAAAAATAAAGTTCATGAGAGACCTGTAGAAATGCCTGATAGATGGGTGCGCGCCCTTGGCAATTCTGCGGAAATTCATCGTGGCATGAAGCCTATTTTTTCGGTGAATGCAATACATGCCCAAGCCTTTGTTGCATCCTTGCCCCCTGCCACTGGTAAAAGTCAAGCTACTTGGTTAATTCCCTCACCCAAAGGAATCAAATTAATGGCGCGACGTTCAGGAAAAGCCGCATATGTATCTGGTTTACACAGGCTTAGTGCATTAAAACGCGTAATGACAAACATAAAAGGGATGACTTTTTACATGCCTGACGAGCCTGGTGCTTCTATGATTGAAGTTGAATTAACAGGTATGCGAATAACCCTAAGTTTAACTGCTGACGCACAACATGGTTATTCAGGGGAAGGCGCATTATTAACTGCACTTGCAAAAGAAGATGTGTTGGAAGATGTCGAGGCAATAAGCTCCATGCTTAGTTTTGAAGCCGCCTTAAACGAGCAAAAGATGGCGAAACTTTGGGGTATGAATGATGGGCGAATGCAAACGGCTTTAACTCACCTTGCCATTTCAGGCAAGCTGGGTTTTGATGCACATGAAAATGTATATTTTCATAGAGAATTGCCTGACGACCCTAATAGAATTTTAAAAGATAACCCACGTTTAGTATCTGCACGCAAACTCATCGAGTTTATAGAAGTTAATGGGGAAAACCAACGAACAATACGTTCTAAAGATGTTGAGTATATTGTGCATCTTAGCCCTGATAAAGATATACAAAAAGCACGTTGTTCTTGCACATGGTATTTAAACCACATGAATAAACGTGGACCATGTAAGCACATTTTGGCTGTACAGTTAAAGGAGGGATTATAATGAATCCAAAACTACCAGAAGCGGTTGAAATTTTTAAATCACTGGGTTGGGAAAAAGCTACTTTTGAAAATATATTGGAACTACCAACTGGTACAAAAGACGAAAAAAAGATAGCAAAAGAGGGGCTTGCTAAAGGAGAGTGGGGCGGCTGGAGACAATCAAGCACTCCAAATAGCTATGGATATTTTGATACTAAATGGCAAAACAATACTGATGTAAACCTTGAACTACTTGCCGCTTTTGCAATACATGTTGGGGTAGACGCACCACGTGCAGCAAATATATTTGCTAATATTGGGCAACAAGCACAACGTCAACAATCAATGACTGAAAATATAGAAAAACTCATTATTGAAGTAATTGTAGCGCGTGGAGAGAAATTTGCCACACGATTTGTAACTAGTTGTTTGCGTCCAAACACTATATGGAGTTTGTGGCGATATCGTAGGATTCTTATTTTGCTGGTAGACAGGCTTAATTTGGATATCCCTGAAAATATAGAATATATAAACTTTTGGGCAGAATTTGCATACGACTCATATGTTAAGGGAATACAAAGCAATAATATTGCAATAATCCCTGTAGAAAAAATTGAAAATCGCTTTGTTGAACACATCAAAAAAGGGGTTGCAATTCGAGTACAAGCAGTAGGCAATTTCCGCGAATTATTTCTTGCTGGGGTTGAACGTGGATTGCTTGCGCGAGATGAAGCTATCTTGGAAATATTTTCAGGCATGGATTTAGCCGCCCGTCCCATAGACCGCAAAGAATGGATGTTTATGTTAAACTCTCTTGAAGTTACCGATGAAGAGTTGGTCAAACATGCCCAAGTATTAATACCTATGTTATCTTTAGCGGATGGAGCAATTACAACAAAACTTGCACCTGTTTTAATAAAAGGCGTAGAAGACGACCTGATTACAGAAGTTCTTTTGGGTGCGTTTTCATGTACTGCTAAAAAAACAAGGAAAATGGTGCTAAAGTTAGCACTTGAGAGGGACAAGCCTAAAGATGTAGATGTGGAAGAACTTATTCCATGGCTTACTATTCTTTTAAGTGACAACGATAAATCTATTGTTACCCCTACCACAAAATTAGTTGCCAAATGGGGAATTGAAATTGAAAGCGAAGATATAGAAACAGGAGAAAACGAACTGTTAGGGCTTTGGCAAGAAACTCCACATGTTTGGCAAGTTCCAGATTTTGAAATTGGTGAAATAACATCCGAAGCATTGACAGAATTAGCATCAACACTAGTAAATCGCACCACTGTGGTTAATGATATATATGTTGAACAATTTTATGCAGTTGCAAATGCATTGGCATGTAAAGACCCAGAGGAAACACGCGCCTCTTTACGTGGTTTGCGTCATGACTGGACTGGTGCATGGAGTAGTTTAATAAATTGGGTAAACAAATATGATATGCAAGGGGATATTAATGCTACATGGAATCCATGGAACTCAAGACCACATATAGAATCGCGCAACATTGCTATTTGCATGAATTTAGGTAAACTCCCATGTTTGCTTTCTACACCCAGTAAACTTGATATGTCCATTACTGTACCTGATTTGATATCACGGCTTGAAATGTATAAAAAAGCAAATATCAATGCCCTAGAACCAGATTTTCAATTAGCACTTACAAGACTAGATGTAAACAGCAAAACAGATAGTTGTGTTGAAAAACTTGAAAAGCTGGATGTTACAGTGGAATTGTTAAAAAAGAAGCCGTTAGCCCTTACAAAATCAATGCCCTCAAATGCGGGAAAAATGATACTTGCTTACTTGGACGACCCAATAACAGATGAACACCTAATAATCAAAAAAAGAAATGATTATGATGTTATTGAATATATAACTCCACCAAATAGTTTAAAACAATTTCCAAAGAGGTTTAAAGGTTATTCTTACGGATTATTTCTTGTTTTACCGAATTTAGGAGATAATTCACTACGAGGAATTATTTGGCATGAGTCAAGTGATAATAAACCACTAGGGCTGAATTTACGGCAAGTTGCAAGACGTGCAAAACCCTTACCTCCAGGCGGAAGTATAAATTTCTTGGCGGCTCAACGGGCTGTAAAATCCTTGGAAGTAGCGGAAGATTCTATATTAGCAGTAACAGAAGCGTGGCAACGTGGATTATTGCGCCCCAATGTGGCAGATGTCACTTTACTTGACTGGAGTAAAGACCCTCCCAAAAATCTAGTAGCATTTGCACAGGCACTTGAAAGTGTAGCAAGAGAGGGTATTTTATCGGTAGTCTGGCCTATTTTGGACGATATTATTAAAATATCTCTAAAAGAGCCAAGAATGCTCACAGGTACAGCAGAATTTGCAGAGGTGATATTAACTCTTTTACCAGAGGTGCAACATGCCATAGAAAAAGGGCTTGTTGATTCTACAGCCCTTGATCTACCAGGAATCAGAAGATTAGCCAAACGTAAGGGAACATCTAATGCAGTTGCAACTGCAAAAAAAATAGTGGAGTTATTACCCCCATCCCCTGATAGTTCCGCTCCCATTTCTGAAATGGAAGAAGAGCTTATTTCAACCCCTATGTTGGATTTACCCTTTAATGAAGTGTGGGTTGAGTCAACAAAAGTTCCATTTAATATTGATGATGCGGAACTTAGAATTAACTTGCGAGAGGTAAACACTAATAAGAAAACTGCTATATATTTTACAATAACATTGCCCAATGAACCTTTTTTATTTCAGGTAAGCCATGGGTTTTATAACTTAAATAGTTATGGTCAATGTGTAGTTGATGCTTTTGACTCCGAGACCACCACATGGACGAATGACATTAGTAATCGGCATGTATTGTATTGGGATGAAAAGAAAAAAGCTATGATTGCAGAAAAATCCACAAATCCAAGGCGTTCAAATACCCAAAAATATGCTTTAAGTTCATCATTGATAACCATAGTTATTGCTGTGGTTGCAGACGACTATGATAATTACTACATTAGGGCTTTACTAGGACGTTCTATAAACGATGGGCAAATTAATGCAGAAGCTGTTCGCCATGCAATGCAAACAATATTAAAATATATTGATATTATAAATCCTGCAAAACTTATGCGTTTGATTGAAAAAGTCAGCAAATGGTTACCCGTCTTTTGGCCAGTGCTTACAGAATGCGTAAAACACGTTGGTGAATCAATGAAAACTGGAGAAAAACCACCAACTTGGATAAATCGTATTTTGGATAATACAATCCGATTTGCCCCCTATCTAGCAGAAGCCGCAAAACAAGGATTAATTCCCGCTGCCGATGCACAATGGATAGGCTTATCAGATATAGCAAACAGCAAAGCAAAATCAAAAGCAGTTGAAAAGGCAAAAATGTTAATGAAGTTGTTGGGTAAATGAGTATAGCCGTTGTGTTTGAATGGCAATAAAAAAAGCGACGAGGTCGCTTTTTTTATTGCTTATTTTCCCCTAAAGGCTACCTACCAACATCTTGGATAACAATATCCAGCATGGTCATAAGTTCACCCATGGTTAATTCGCCTTGTGGGAATACTGGACCAGAGATAAAGCCCAAATCTGCGGCTTTAAGCATGTTTGGTAAAAATTGATCAGAAACGTTCATCATACCTGGTACCATTTCTGGAGTTGTCATAGGTTGCAATACTTGCTGGGTTCGCAATTCATAGAACCTAATCATAATATCCATAGCTTGCTCACGAGTAAGCGATTGGTTTTGTGGAGCAAGGAATCTTGCATTTTCCATAGCTCTTGACTCAGAGGCGGGCAAGTTTGCACCCATGGTAACTGTATTACGATTATGCAGCATAGCGGCCATAACATTGTTAAATGCATTTGCTGAAACAATTTCCGCAGGATCAAACTCAATCATGTCCGTAAAAGTCATCCTAGAAGTTACACGTTGCATAGCCCCAAAAGAAGGATGATTTTGCGCCCCACCAGACTCAGAAGTTGGAGGAGTTACACGAGTAATACCCGCAACAGTTGCAGGGCGGTTAAGCCCACCAGAGATTGTGTTTGTTGCTGGGTTTACAGTACCACCAATTTCTTCCCAACCATGAATACCACTGCCAGATATGAATAATCCAGTGTTTACGCCATAAGGTGCAATATGGTTATCCATTGGTAATCGTACTTCAATCGGACGGGAAAAGGTGTTTAAATTGATTTGTCTACCATTGTCGGCTACAATTCTAATATTTAAAGCCTGTGGCACAGTCGCATAGCTAGTGTTGGTTGCCAATGCTGGTAATGTGCCTTGCACAGAATTAAGCCCAATGTGAACATAAGTCCCCACGCCCATATTAAGGGCTCTAACCTCAGAGGTATCTAACGCTCCTGGTGGAATACGAACACTGTGGTCACCTGCTAAAATTTCAAAGGTAATACCTTGGCTTTCAAATGCTCTTATTATTGAAAGCGGAACTATAACCGTGCGGTTGGTAATTGGTTGATTACCAAACTCATTTAAGTCTGCTGTAAAGGTAAATACCCTTTGGTTAATCAAACGTGAAATAAATCTTTGGTCTACATTTTGGTCAAGAAGACCATCTGCGCCACGTTGATTTGTTCTAAAACGCCAACTTAAAGTTTGAGTAATTGGGTCGTAAGTTATTTCATAATCACGTTCTGGCAATGGATATTGACCAGGTCTGTGCGCCCCGTCAAACTCGTCATCTTGACCAGTTTCAAGTTCAACCCCAACCCAAATAGAATAAGCACGACGTGCCATGTTTGTATTTGGTGGAATATCAGGGGCAGGAGGAGTAATAATAGTAATAGCATCTAGGAAGTCAGGGTTATCGGCTACTTGAATTTCGTAGCTGTAAGTTTCCCTTATACCTGTGTCACCATCACGTTCAACCGTTAAAATTGTTCTACCACGTACATAATAAGTGCGGTTTCCAATCAATTCTTCAAAACGTAACAAGTAAATAGCATTGTGGGAATCGGTAGGCAATTCCAGTACTCTAGCTTCTCCACCTGTAATCGTTGCATCATCATCACGTTCTGTTTCAAGATGAAGGTCTGCAAAAATTCTCATAAAACTAATCATTAATGAATTAGGCTCACGATTATCATAGGTGGTTTCATTCATTCTATTGTAGAAATCAACCAGCCCAAAGTTAGCCCTGTTTAAGTTGCGTGGAGGTGCAGGAGGTTCAATATCCAATGTGCGAATATCCACAGGGTTTGACCACTGTGACGAGTCGCCTTGAATTGTTCCAGATGAATCTACACCAATTGCACGCGCCCACACATGGTGCAACGTGTATGGGAATAGATAATCAATTCGTAAGAAGTAATATGGCACACCGTTTACTAAGCGAATGCCTGATGGATTATCTTCATCGTCAAAGGCTTCTTGAATTTCTTCCCAAGTGATTAGCGTTCCACCGTCTGTATAATCTCTCATAAATTCAGACCAACGAATCTCATAAATCATAGAATCTTGTACACGCCAACGCACACCAATATTGCGGCGCGTTGTAAATTCAGGCACTGGGAAAAGTATAGGAGTAGTTGGTGTAGGAATTTGCTCTTCAATATCAGGAGGTGTAGTACCTATTACATATGCTGGGTAAAAACTCACGCGCCTTTCCCCATTAGGGAATTCTTGATATGAACGAATGAAAATTACATATGAAGTATTAGGGCGCAAAGTTCCTACATTTGGAGAATGGAAGCTAGTAACATCAAAACGTGCAACATTGTTTGTAACTTCCATAGAGTCTGTTATAGACTGCCATGTTGCAGTGCTTGTTGGACTATTGATAAATGCCAAATATTCTTCAAATGGGCAATCATCTTCATCATCGGCAAAATCCATCATCACATCATATGGCACAACATGAATTTCAAAACCTCTGTCAACCATATTTTGAATGCGCAAGTTAGGGTTTCCAATGTTACCACCCAGCCCAGATACATAATTCTGAACACGTGCGCGCACTTCGTTATTTAAGAAAGTGCCTACTGCCTCTGGTGAATTTAGATTAAGCGGAGGAGTTCCATGCCCCATCATACGCGCCCAAATGTTAGGAGGTAGAAGGTCATTTAAAACGGTATGACGCACATTACCATCCGAACCAATATTATCAACTACTACATTTTCAATATGGTCTACAGAACGCCCATATATAACCCTGTGGTTAAATGGAGCGTGTCCACGTCTATCCACACCAATAACAGCATACCAGTTATTTCTGCCTGTTATAGGGTCATCTGGATGTGGAGGGTGTGGAGTTAAAGTAGGACGTTCAACTTCAAGATAAATTAATGGCCATCTAATTGGAAGCATTTCTGGTTCAACGTCTTCTTCAACAATTTCCACAGGTGGGGAGTTAATCATTTCAGGAGTAACAACAATACCACCATCTGGCGGAACAAACACCTGCCCATATGCCCATGAAGAAGTTTGCTCCCCTGGCACACGCACGGCACGTATACGCACAAAATACATACGATTATCTACAATAGGCATGTTGACTACACCAGTTTCCGTTATTGTTTGGAAATACCGAATATAGTCATGGTTGAACAATGCCCAAGTAGGGTCAAATGTTGGTTCTGCTGGTTGAGGTTCAACAATGTTTAGCCGCCTACCAGCCTCCATTTGGTCAGGTGTTCTTATCATAAGTGGAGTAGTAAGTCTCATTAAATCCTCAAAAGAGTCTGAAATGAAAATCTCATAGCGTAAAGCAGTATCAACTAAACGCCCACCAAATTCATCGGTTACAAGATCTTCCTCTTCTGGTACAACTGGATGACGTGCAAAACCTAATATCTCAAGGGATAACCTATTAACCCCTGATTCTTGAACAGGTTCAAGCCGTACAATTTCTGGCCTGTAGGGGCTAAAATCTACTTCCAGCGGGTCGTATATAACAATATTAGTGCGAAGGACTGGTCCGCCTGGTTGTGGCAACATGTGTAACGCCAATACGAACCCACGTCGCACACGCGGAATACCTGGACCTAACGGGAAATAGTTTACCCCTGTTAAGAAACCTTCTGCGCCAATGGTAACAATTTCACCAATTCTATTGCTGAGGTCATCTGTGTTTGTTGCATCGGGGTGCCATTCTTCAATTACAACATGGCTAAGAGTTGGTGCATCACCACCAGGGTCTGGAGTAGCAAGTGCGCCAAGATGTGACCACCACAAGTGAATAAAATCTGCACCAATAACATCAATAAATAATTCAGGAATCATCATAACAACATAACTATACTCTGTTATTGTTGTTGGGGAGAAAGCAATATTAAATAAATTCCCTAAAATGGTAATTTCTCTGTAGGCTGGTGGTGGTGGAGAGCCTGGCGTAACTTGACCAGGTCTTGTACGCACGCGATGCGCTGGGTTTGCTTGATTTGGTCCAAGCATTGGCTCAACCGCTACACGATAAAAACCAATAGGGCGGATTGCTGGGTCTGTGAAAGTGTAACTTAAACGCCCATCAGCTAAACGCTGAACTTGCCCCGCACCATCACCAACGGTAACAACACGCGAATTAGCACCAGCAACCATATTGTCGCCCGCATAACGCGCATATGAAATTTCCCAGTATGGGAAAACAGTTGTACCGCCCCAAGTGGGTTCATGCCATTCAACAGTGATAGTATTACCACGACCTTCTGCACGCACTTGGATATCTGTCATGAAAATCAAGTTACGTCTAGGTGGTCCACCTGGTGATGTGTCAATTAATGCAGGCATTCCAAAAACTTGAGAACGTGTAGGAGGTGTAGTTTCTGTGTTTATTGTAACAGTAGGGTGCATTTTTATAGGCACAATCCCAATTTCATATAAGCTACTGTGTAGCATTGTGTAAGTTCTGCTACCTGTAGATTCACGTCTATCCCACACTTGTGGGCGACGTGCTTGGTCTGTAGTTTCAACATAAAAGCTGGGTAAATTCTGATTAGAATTAAACCCTTGACTATATGTTGCGTTACGGAATTCTAGTAAATAACGCACAGGGAACAGTGTCCAAACAGGTATTCCTGCATCTGTGCGTGCCGCCACCAACTCACTTTGAAGCAGGTTATGCGGTGCATTTACAGTAGATTCTGGTGGACGTGACCACAAGATATCAAAAGTATACGTACCGCCCCCCGAACTCCCGAAAACAATCGTTGGGTCAGATACAGGGCGCTGTTGGCGTGGTAGTTCTTCTGGTCCTGGTCTTTGCGCGTAGACTGCGACCAGAGAGACAGATAACAACAAAACTATTGTAAGCACGAAGCCAACAATTTTTTTCATAGTACCCCCTCTTTCTTTTTTATTAAGACCTTGGGGTTTCACCCCAAGCCCCAGGAAACTTTTGAAAAAGTTTCATCAAAACTTTGACAAGGATGTGCGTAGCACATCCTCCAAAGTATTTGTGAAAAAGTGAAGTATCACTTTTTCATGGGCAACCGCCGAACTGCTAACGGTTTTATCTTTTAATTTTCTACAGTGGTACACGAGCATCCAACGTGGCAAGCATGTTTAGGAACTCCCCAATGCTGATTGGACCAGCTGGATTTAATTCGTAATCTGTGATTAAACCAAGTTCAAACGCAACACGTACAGCCTGGGCGTACCGAGCGTCAAGAGTCATGTGTGCAGTCTGCTGGAAGTTGCGAATCATAAAGCTGTCGATGTTGGTGTTTGTGCGGTGTTCATATAATGCCATAACCATCGCAATTGCCTCTTGACGTGATACTAGGGCGTTTGCATTACGGGATGACATGTTGACGTTTAAGTTTGAATCCATCCATGCTATTGGGTCTGCTGTCCGTGGTGCACCAGCCATTGACGCAATAGAACCAGCCAACATTTGACGAGTAGCATTTTGTTGTAAATCCACATTTAAGCCAAGGAAGTCTTCCAAGCCATAACGAGCAGCAAGGGTTGTAATAACATCACCGCGTACTTCTTCTACAATGCCTGGAATGTTTACTGTGCGCCCTGTAAACGCAAATGTACCAGGAGCGCGGGAAATAAGTGCTTGGCCGTTATTGTGTTCGATTAGAGGTTGAGGAATCCAACGCTGTTCTGTTTGCTGATAACCAGTTACAAACATGTCGTTTCTTGCATTTGTTGCCACAACATGCATTGGTGCATCAAATTCCATAATTGGTGATTGTTCTGTGCTTAAAATACCATTTGCAAAACTACGCATATCAGCCGCAACAGCACGCGAAACTTCAGCTTCAATATCTGCAATCATGCGATAGATGTGTACTGAAATTTCTTCTGGGTCCCAACCATCAAGAAGCATTTCTCTGATGCTTACACGAAGGACTGGGTCAGAAACTCTACGCTCTATAATTTGGGAAGCGCGGGTGTGCATTGCTGTATCCCAAGTGCGGATATTACGGGTATTACGGTTTGTGCCTATTATTGAGGCACGGAATGATGATTCTTGTGTTATAGATGGAACATTGTAAATTGATATTCCAGGAACAGGTTGACGGTGTAAATCCATTCTGATAAAGGAATCGGTTACATCAGACATCATGTTATTTACTTGGCGTGCCATATCCATTAATGGCTGATTAAAGTTCACATCCAAGAAAGATGGTGCCATTTGGAACTGGATATCATCATAACTTGTAATAAATCCACGCCTGTTTGCATTTGCATCACGGATGTTTGAGCTTGGCATATAGTAGGTAATCATTGCTGCACCCGTGTTATGCAGTGGTAATGCTGTGCCAGGATGGTCCATCATAAAGCCCGCAAATACATCATATGGGCGATAAACTAGACGTAGACGGTCTGGGGTATCTTCAATAACCCAATAAGGACGGCGTAAAACTTCTGCCAAACGACGGCGCATATAATTCAACCAACCGTCTGTTTCGTCCTCTACCCAAATATCTTGTTGGTCTGGTTCTGTTACCATAACAATAATATTTGACCACAACGAACTATCACCAGTTTGAACGTCATGGAGTTGCACACGCATTTCAAATATAGAGCCTGATGAAAGATTTGTAAGCAAGTAACGGACACGTGTTGGGTCATCTGGGTCAAGATTTCCACGAACCATTTGACTTACTGGAACAGTTAGTATTTCGCCCCATTCTTCGTCAAGATAACGAATTTGATAACGGAACACAAAGCGGCTACCCATGTGTTGTAAAATATTGGTCATTTCAGTGTGCCGCCAGCTAACCAATATTTGAGTTTGAGGGTCAAACGTTGGACGTAACAACGCACCTGGTTCTTCACGAAGTTGCATAGGGGGTTGTATTGGAGATGTTGTTACAGGTTGTTCTACCCACACAGAGTAACTACGGGTTAATACATAGCCTTGTAATTGTTCATCCCAACGTTCTGTAATACGAACAGTACGCACATAGAAGAAGTATAGATTATTTGGAAGAAGCGTAAAGTCTGTTAATGCAACTTCCAGTGGGTCATATGCATAACGTTGAGTTTGCCCTGCAACTGGTGTGCTTGGGTCTTCAATAAATGTTGTTGTAATGTTGTTTTGTGCGGCTGTCCAGCGTAATACTTCAAGGCTTTCTTCATCGGTAATCCAACCTTTAAGGTCGTGAATTAAGAATTCTAAATCTTCATCGGCAGTCATATCAAGTAGCATTTGAATATATCTTGGCAAATCATATTCACGGAAAGCAGTCATCAAATGAGGCGTAAGCCTAGTGCCTTCTAGTATACGAATGATTTCCCACTCGTAACGAGTATTTTCAGCATTGGCTGGAGCTGGATATCGTAAATCCCAGTAAACTGTGGCTTCCATTTCACCTATGTCTCTTGCGCCAATATTTTCTGGTGCAGGAGGGTGTACCATATCTGGTCCAGGTGTCCAAACTTCACCTGTGGTGGTGGCGGCTACAATTCCAGTAAACTGTGAAGTAGCTGGAGGAATTATATTACCTGCCACGTCACGATGTGGTTGCCAATAGGCTGTACGTGCGCCCGTTACAGGGTCACGCTCTGGGATAAATGCGGGCGCACCATCCCTTGTGCCTCTATAGCCTTCTAGCCACTTCTCTACTTGCAAATCTGCAAATACAAAGTAACGTGCATTTGTATCCAATCCAAGAATTACAAACTGTTGCGGAAGAACTGCACGTGGCGGATTAGTGACTAAATTACGTCCCAGGTCTAAGCCTAAAAGCTGTTCAAATTCGCGAATTGAGTAGTTTAATCTTGGATTATTATTGTTAGGACCTACTGTTAAATTTGCTGGGTTGGCAGCTACACGGTCTAATTCTAGCCCGCTAGAACAGTTCCAACCAGGGTAGTTGATACCCGCTAACGGAATACGTCCCGCCGCTGGTGATGCTAGATGAGTACGAATGATTGGCACATCCGTGATTCGGATTACAGCATTTTCATGTGCTGTTTCTCCTCGTAGTATACGTGTGTGTGCATCAGTTAGTGTTATTTCAATTCGTTCTTCACCAGTGTCTGGGTCTGTAACAACTTCTGCAACATCTTCAAATGGAATGTTTATTGCAACTGTTGTGGGGCGCAAACTTGGGTGTAGGGAATGAGTGCTATCTGAATCGTTGCCCTCAAGCCCACTAAAGAAACGATTTAAAAGTGCACTTTCATATTGCCCAATATACCAGTTGACTGTGGGCTGTACCCCTACTTCATATATAGTATTGATGTAGGTTCTAAGTGCTGCCAGTGGAATATTGTAGGATACATGAAGCTCTGGAGGACCAAATCTGTCTACTGGTGCAACAACCCTTAAATCAGATGGAGGAGGTGGAGCGAGTTCAGAGATATCATCAATAACGATATAGTCAAATGTACTCCATGTTACTGTTGCAACTTGCGGATTACGAGTACCGTTTACAATGTGTACCCAATCATCAAGACGAGCATTCATAAAGTATAAACCTGGGAACTCAAAGTCATCTCTCATCCAGTATGGAGGAGGAGCTGGACGATAACGACGAACTGCTTGTGTGCGAATGTCAACTGTAATATAGAACATTACTTCCCCTGTACGTGGGTCCATACGATGCCCTAAGTTAAACCATTCGCCATAATTACCAATTGGATTCGCCTGACCTGAAACATGCAGCGGGAGGAATTCACCTGCACCAATGCGTACCTCTGGCCATGGGAAGTTTGAGTTCTCCCCTGCTGGTGCGCCTGGAATTGATACTGTAGTCGCACCATTACGAATTTCCATTGGTATACGCATATAGTATCTGTGGTCTGGATGGGTTGCCATTGTTTCAGGAGTTGTGGAAAGCCCTATCATATATACAAGTTCAAGAGCACCATTACCATCATCTAACAAGTCGCGAAGGTCGCGCCATGTGCCAATGTCCCAACGCATTGAATAGGTCAAATGACCCGCGTGCATATCGCCTTGAATTGGGCGGACGTTAACATTGAGGACTTCAAAATTTTGTGGAACTCCTATAGAAGCGGTTCTGTCTGGTCCCCATACTACTATTTGGGAACGTAACGCGTGTCCGCCAGGGTTTGTAACAGGGTTATTTTCAAATTTTGTAATCCAGAATTCCCTGTCTTCATTCACAAGCATGGTGGGTACAGGGAAATATACATGTTGAAGTGCTGCTGTTACCTGTTGAGGCATAAAGCCTGGAGGTTGTGGGCTTTCCAACATATAAAAGCCTGTGCGTATACGTCCAACACTAAAGTTAAAAGGCTCTATACGAATAGTTGGACGACCTACTATTTCAACAAATGTGTATCTCAAAAATGTGTAGAATGGGTTTACTGGGGTTGCAACACGTGTTTCTGGCCAAGAAAGGAAGCCTGTATTTACGTTTGCGGCTAAAGTATCAGAAGAACGTACCATTATAAATACTTCTTCATAAGCGATACTTGGAGCAAGACCACCTACATATACACGAACGCGGTCTGCTTGGGCGGCATTTTGCCCAGTCCGTTGCAAACGTGAAACATTTACAACACCATTGTTTGCAAGACGTGGATTATTTTCTTGAATCAAGGATGATGGACCTGTAGCTGGATAGTTGGGAACGGCAGATAAATCAAAGTCAACAATAAAGTCTTCAATTGTGCGCGCACCACCAACACGTACGTCCATACGAATATCAAGCTCATTAACCAAGTTGGGGTATAACATTACTGATTGAACAAAACGCCCTACATTTTCATCAAAAAGCGTAGGCAGGTTAAAATGCATACTCATACCAACACTACCATTTGTACCCGCTGGATGTGTTGCATTTGGGTCACCTGGTAATACCGCGCCTGCTTCAGGGCTTGGTGTTACTGCTGGATATATTTGATACGGACGGGGCATCATATTAAGGTTATTAGTGTTAAATGTGGGTTGTGGTGAACCTGGTTCAAGTAACGCGCCTTCAAGACTCATATAATGAGGGATTGTATGTGGAACTAAAGCACCACCAGCACGATTTAGACCAATAGGCATTGAACGTACAGCATTTCTGTCAATACCTGTAAACACATAAACATGCCCTCTGCGAACATGCCCTGCTACACCCGCACCAAGAACATCAAGTGCGATATCGTTGGTAAAATAGTCAAGGGTTTGACCAAGTTGACCAAGTGGGTCTATATCTGTTGTAAATGTGTCGGCAAATGAACGATATTCAAGTTCAAACTCATGAATAACACCATCACTTAAAACACCTTCTGCATAGAAGTAGAATTGCCCATCTACCCACAAAAAGTGGAAGTCACTACCACCATAACGGAAAGAGAAACCATTACCTTCCGATATATTAAAGCTAGGTGTTAGGCGTTGATTGTGTGCAATTACAAAATCAGTTGCAAATGCGATATATTCAGGTTGAGGATAAAGCGGATTTGGCACATAAGGCAAAACTGCTGGGCCTGGGTTTGGAACCATAGCCAATAAATTCTCACCTGGGTTTGGAATAATTGGAAGAACTAATTCACCAGGGTTTGTTATTGTTGGCAATAATATAGGCCCTGGATTATCCATTGTAGGAATTACGCCTACACCAGGGTTTGGCACTAATTCAACAACAGCCGCACCTGGGTTTATTATATTAGGAATTAAAGCAGGACCAGGATTTACAATTGTAGGCAATATGCCAATACCAGGGTTTGGTACAGTTGGCATTGCAATAACACCAGGGTTTGCTATTGATATTGTTGGAGGAACTGGAGGGTCACCTGGGTCTGCTGGATAAGCTGGATTTGGCACGATAACATTCGCCAATGCAGCCGCACCAGGGTTTGGTATTGTTGGTGTGCCTGGATTATCAATGATTGGCACAACAACAGGACCTGGATTTGGAATCGTTGGTACGATTGCTGGACCAGGGTTTGGAACATTAGGAAGCGCGCCAGCCCCTGGGTTTGCTACAGTTGGTAATCCAACAAGTGGTGGAACAGGTGTTGGTCCTGGGTTTGGCATTTCAGGTAATGCTACAATGCCAGGGTTTGGTACTGATGGTAGTTCAATTGGTCCAGGGTTTGCTATTATAGGCAACCCACCCGCACCCACAGTACCAGGGTTTGGGATTAGTGGAAGTTGTGGATAAAGAGGGTTTGCAACACCATCACCCGTATGATGACAAATAAAATCATTCCAGTTCATTGGATATTCTGGACGAGTTGGCGTGAATGGAGGAGGCGGTGGAATTGGTGCGGGAGGGGTTGGAGTAGGTTCTGGAAAACGCCCTCTATTGTTTACTCTGTCCATATTAACGCCTGTATGCTCCGCGCCACTCATGACATCACGAACGCCGTTTCTTTGGTTCGCAAACCAAGTATTAACGGGTTCAAAAGCATTAGTACCTGGGAAATAAATTGAAAAGTGCCCTGTTTGACCAAGTGGACGCACAGGATCATTGATGTTCTGATATCCTACAAAAGCATTCGCCGCATTATAAAGACGGTCATAGATATCAAAATTTACCATAAAGCCAGAGGTTCCATCACCACCAGTCATTGGTATGACGGAAAGTTCATGTCTTCTACCATGAGCATCAAAAAAGCGCAGTAAATACATACCTCTGTTAGGACCTGTTACAAGTGGCCAGTTAAGCATTACGCTATTTTCAGATGCAATGGGAGAACCTGTTGTTACAGTGTTTAAATGTGGAAAGTTTTGCCCTGGCACAGCTGTTAATGTTGAATGGAAGCTGGAGCGCAAAACACCGCCCTGTACACCAGTTGTACCCAATGGTAAACCGTCACCTGGTGCCGCCAACACTCTGTCATGCATTGGTTGTGAGAACATAACAACCAAATTAAATACCATAATGAGTGCTAGAAACAGTGCGAATCTTCTTTTAATATTTTTCATTTCTGATATCCCCCCAAGGATATATTTTATTTGCTAGAAAATTGCAGTTGCAATTTCGTCGCTAATGAGGTGTTTCTTGTTTTCGCTGTGGGCTTAAACTTCGCTTCCGCTCGTTTTGCCTCATGCTCGAAGAACCTCATCTTTCCTTCATCCGCCATTGATGGCGGTCGGGTTTAGTTTCCCAAACCCCGCCGTTCCTCAGGGAATAAATCCCTGTTACACTTCTTTTTGGAAGTGATATAACCACTTTTTTAAACTTTTGAACCAAAACGAAAGGTTCACACCCCTCCAGTAATGTATCGGTTCATTTGCAGATAAAATTGAGAGTATTTTTTGCAAGAAAATTTTTTATCTGCACTTCTCTTCTATACTGTAATGGAAATAAAAAATATAGTCTATATGTTAGGAAGTAATGTAATTAAACTGCAAAATTAAAAATTATAATGGGTGAACTTGAAACTTATATGTACAATCGCTTTGGTTGAGATTATTGTATCAACTGATTAAGAAATTGTCTTGTGTTTTTTTGAGGGAAATTAAAATGAATAAATTGGCAAATTATTTTGACTTTTTTCTAAGAATTTGTCTTGACATTTTGTTTTGAAGGTTTTATAATCTCTTATGTAAGTTTCAGTTGGGGTTGCTCATTGCCTCACACTAAAGGAGTTATTTTTTACTATGCCAAAGCCTAAACGTGGAAAGTTGGCGCGCACAATTAAAAACTGGCGCGGAACATGCCCTATTTGTAGTCGTACTGGAGTTAAAATTCTTTGGGAAAAAACCGACGGCGATAAAACTTTTAAAGTCTGCAAACAATGCGGTGTTGCCTGATAAGCGCCTCTCCGCATTTACATGCCGACATAGCTCAATTGGCAGAGCAGCTGACTTGTAATCAGCAGGTTGTCAGTTCAAGTCTGACTGTCGGCTAGGTTCATAACTAAATCCCTTCCTTGTTTTTAGATCCCCATTTTCACAATCTTGTGATGATGGGGATTTTTTGTTCTCATTGCAAGTGTATGTAAAAAGGGTCTTGAAAAGCCATTATTTCTACTTTTCAAGACCCTCAACAGGCAGAAATCAAATTTATTACTTACATATTTGTATCAAATAACATTCCAAAGCCCATCATTTGATTAAGTTGATTAGTCCAGCGATTTGGACGGTTACCACCAGAACGATCTGTGTCTTGCCCTAACATAGTCTCTGGTCTGCGGTTTACATCGCTTGCAACACGGTCAAGACGGCTCATAAAGCTATTATTGCTAGAGCTTGCACTAGAAATAAAACGGTCAAGTTCTCCACTTTCGGCGGCGTTTGCCATACGTGCTTCATCTATGCGGAAGAAACCTTCACTGTTTCTAGTAATGCCAATGCGTTCAAGAGCAGAGGCGGACGAACGTGCTAAATTAGAGAGTTCCCGTTGCAAGCGATTGTTTCCACCTGCACCATTAGCAGCTTCCACCATGTCATTAAGCCCGTTTACCATTCTACGAAGCACGTTTTGTTGCCCTATATTATCACGGGAAGGGGCTACTTCCGCCGTCCCTGTGCTTTCAAGGGTTGCAGACACTCCAAAACCTAATTGTACATCATTGGTGCGGGATGTTTGTAATGCGCCTTGAATAGTGTTGCCGTTTGCGGTTGTACGATTTACTCTAAACTCGGCATTCCGTGCCTCTTGAGTAACCGTATCGCCCCCAACTATTGAAAGAGCATTTCCAGAGTTGCTTGTGACCGTAAAATTGGGTTGATTACCCCTTGCCACACCTGGCTCTGTAGATTCAAATACCAATCTACTCGTACCACTTTCGGCATTGGTGGTTATAGAAGCCTGTACTGCCACATCAGACCTAGCATTGATTGCATTGGCTATTCTGTCTTGCACATCACGAGTAGTATCCGTTGCCGATACTTGAAAACTAAAATTAAAACTTCTGTTGCCAATTTCAATTGAAATTTGATTCATTCCAACTTGAAAGCCATATTCTGTTGCCAATTCATTGGAAGTGAGATAATTACCCTCGTTGCGTTGATTTTGTGCCAACTGTTCTACTTCAACAGTCATTCCCCCAGCTGCATTTGACAATCTGTTTGAAGAATTAACTGTAAGTACATCTGTGTCAGATGACTCCATTGTGGTAAATGCATTGTTCACGCCTCTACGTAAATCATTTGCCACAGAATGAACGGTGTCTGCCCCGCGCCGTGCAGATACAAGCGCGTTACGCAAATCTGTGCTTGATGTTGACTGATTTGAACCATTTGTAAATCCAAATTGGGCATTATTCATGCTACGTAACATTTGGTTACGATTTGCACCCATTGCCCACCAGGCACTGCCCCCTTGGATATTAAAATTGGTATTAATCATAGGAATTCCTCCTTTTATAAGAGTCTCTAAAAACCTCTATATACTAAATATCGGCAAAAAGGAAGTTTCCATTATACTTTATCTCTACGTTTTAGTGGAATGGAGTTTCTTCTGTATTCATATACAATGCTAATACTTCACCAGTTATGGCATCAATTATAAAATGGAATAGTTCGCAATTGGGTGAATGTGTTGGCAATTCTTCAGAGAAAATATTACCAATCCAAGAAGTATCATACATCCGTTCCCCCAGAAATAAACTACCCCTCATACCATTGATGCAAATGCCAAATTTTTCATATATAGCATCTGCTATTGCATTTGCAACTTCAGGCGAGAAGTTTGGATATACAGGGGAAAAGTCAAATTGTATATGAGTCATTTCAAATGTAATATTCCGCACAGGGTGTTGAATTGTATATAATCGTTCTCTTATCACCTCTATTGGAGCAGGTGCGGGTGCTGGAGCATTAGTATTTCTAATTCTTTCTGCTAACATCTCATCCAAAACTGAATCAACAAAAATCTGGTCTAGTGGATCAATAGGTTGATTGTTATAACGAATCTCAAAATGCAGGTGTGGACCAGTCGCATCTTGCGTGCCTACACGGGCGATGAGTTCACCTTGACGCACAAAATCACCTTTTTCAACATGATAGGTGGACGCATGGGAGTATAGTGTGCTGTAACCATTACCATGATAAAGTATAATTGTGTAACCAGACTCACCAGTCCATTCTGAAAAAGTCACATAACCATCTTGGGCGGCAAAAATAGGTGTGCCAGCTGGTGCAGGAATATCCAAACCAGTATGAAATTCTACTTCACCAGATATAGGGTTTCTCCTCGTACCAAAACCAGATGAAATTCTTGTGTACCCTACCAAAGGCCATAAAAATTGATTTTGGACAGTGCTGTTTTCTTCTGATTCCGATTCTGTCTGTATTTCACTTGGAGTAAAGCTATTCTCTTCTGATGCTGTTTGTATTTCGTGTTGAACAGGATTATAGTCTTCTGGTTCAACCTGTGCTTCACTTGCATAAACAGGCATAAATGAACCTATCATGTTAGATATTACAAAACCACCTCCAGCAATGATTAGCCCTGTAACCAAAGCTAGGATTGTTACAGATTTTCTTGTCTTTTTTGTATTCATCATACTTGTTAATCTCCTTTTAAAATTCTTTTTGGGATTGCATAAGTTAGTTGCAAAAGCAATATTACCAACTAACCTTTTTTGTGACATACTGTGTTTTAAAACTTGTAAAATCGTTTCGCCATAAAATCGCCTGTCTTGTGTATCCATTTCAGACACTACTTTTTCATCACAAGATAATTCACACATTGCATTCAACTGGCGATTTAGCGCATAAACAACAGGATTAAACCAATGTACAGCATTTGCAACAAGCATAAACAATTTTATAAGTAGGTCTTTACGCCTGTAGTGTACCATTTCATGAGCTAAAATCATGTTTAACTCATCCTTTGTAAAATACATATATGGAAGAATGATTGTTGGTTTTATTAAACCAATTAACATAGGCGTGTGTGCGGTGGCACTCACAGCTATAGGTATCTTGCCGTCGCACACACTTCCATGACCCCAGTCTGCGAAAAATGGTAGTGCCCCCTGTAGTACAATACGGCGATATTTAAAATATTTAATTGCGTTAATGGTCATAAATACAACTGCACCCAGCACCCAAAGAGCAAATATGAATGGTGTAACCCTTTCAAGATGTGATATTAATTGGTTTGCAATGCTTGTAAAATGTGTTATGGGTGGGATAGTGGTTAAATTTACATCCATAACATGATTATACATAGGAGATATGTTGTCTAAAATTGGTGATATGGTAATATTATTCGAAAATCCCATCTGTACATCTTGTGATACAAGGCTTGGTGTCATTTCTATCGCCCTTTGATATGACACCAAACCTGTCAAACTCACAGCAATATGGGTACCACCAAGTAAAAAAACAAGCGGAACAAACAAACAACAATAGTGCCATGTTTTTGAAAATAGCGTCCCCGTAATCGGACGTAATAACAGCAAAACAAGAAATACTATACTTCCTACTATGCTACTTGTGATTACGCCATAAAGTAAATTCACTTGATACCACCACCCTTGCTAATACTATTTGTAAACCATTCTTGCAATTCCTGCACATCTGTCTCACTCATACCACCATCATCTGCAAGTGCAACCATAAAATTCTTAACACTGCCTCCATAAAGCGATGATATTAAACTTCGCCCCTCCTGTTTTTGATAATCCTCTAATGTGGCGATAACACTGTAATAATTCGCCTTGCCTTTCATTTCTTTTTCAAGAAAACCTTTTGCTATTATCCTTTCTAGCATTGTTGCAATAGTAGAGGTTTTCCACCTCTTACTATCTTCAAAAATGCAAAGTAATTGTGCAACTGTTACAGGGGTAGCTAATCCCCATATAGTTTGCATAAGCTCCATTTCCACATCGGAAAGTCTGCCTAATTTGTTCATTTGCGCGCCTCCTAATAATTTACTACATGATGTAGTACCACTACTATACTACGACATGTAGTAGATGTCAATAGAGTTTTTATTAAAATATTATATTGAAATATGTGGAAATATAATAGTTAAAAAGACGCTACAATGATATACTATAACCCATGTAGATTGCAGTCCGATATTATAGGAGGAATGAGAATGAATGATAAAATTCTAATCGTAGATGACGAAAGAGAAATTGCAGACTTGGTGGAGTTATATTTGCGTAATGAAAATTACACCGTATATAAATTTTATACTGCTGGTGACGCGCTTGAGTGTATAAATGAAACTGAGCTTGACCTTGCTATATTGGATATTATGTTGCCTGATACAAGCGGGTTATCCATTTGCCAAAGGATACGAGACAGCCACAACTATCCAGTAATTATGCTAACGGCTAAGGATTCAGAAACAGATAAAATTACTGGGCTAACCCTTGGGGCGGATGATTATATAACAAAACCATTTCAACCATTGGAGCTAGTCGCGCGGGTTAAAGCGCAATTACGCCGCTACAAAAGATATAGTGCAGTATCCACAAAAGATGAAACAAAAAAAGAAAGTAATGTTCTTGTTCATGCTGGTCTTGTTATTGATATAAACTCACATGAAGTATTACTTAATGAAAAACCTCTATCACTAACCCCTACGGAATTTTCAATACTCCAAATACTTTGCGAAAACAAAGGCAATGTGGTTAGTTCAGAGCAATTATTTCACCAAATTTGGGGCGACGAATATTTTTCAAAAAGCAACAATACGATTACTGTCCACATCCGTAATCTTAGGGAAAAACTAGGAGATACAATGGACAAGCCCAAATATATAAAAACGGTGTGGGGGGTTGGCTATAAAATTGAAAAATAGGAGTAATTATTCTGCTCTGCAATGGAAAATCTATTTAAGAATTATATTATTTGCCTTTATTGCACTTCTGATTGTTGCACTCATAAGTTATTTAGCAGATTTTCGTTTTGCCAATTGGTTTGTTGCATTTTTACAAAATACCTTTGAAATGGAATTTCATATAGCACAGAGAATCTATATGAGGATAATCCGTAATAATATTGACTATCTTATATATGCTACATTTGGGGTTGCATTTATAATTTTATCCCGTTTTCTCCTTTTGAAATTTGCAAAATACTTTAATGAAATAAGTGACGGTTTAGATGTGCTTGTTGAGGACAGAGGCGATACCATAAGATTATCGCCCGAAATGGCTTTTATGGAGCAAAAATTAACCACAATAAAGAAAACACTTGAAAAACGCGAACGTGAAGTAAAATCTGCGGAACAGCGAAAAAATGAATTAGTTATGTATCTTGCTCATGATATAAAAACGCCACTCACTTCTGTTATTGGATATCTTAGTTTGCTTAATGAGATTTCTGATATGCCACTGGAACAAAAGCAAAAATACATCCAAATAACACTTGACAAAGCAAACCGCCTTGAAGGGTTAGTAGATGAATTTTTTGAGATTTCACGTTATAGTTTTCAATCTGATTCACTCATAAAAGAAAGCATAGATCTTTATTATTTGCTGGTACAAATGATAGATGAATTTTATCCATTGCTTTCCTCAAAAGGAAAAGAAGCCATACTCAATGTCCCTGAAGATTTTATTATATATGGTAACCCTGAAAAACTAGCACGAGTTTTTAATAATATACTTAGAAATGCTATTGCATACAGTACAGATAATAGCCCTATTAAGATAACTGCAACAGCCATAAATAAGATAGATGAAACTGTGTTGATAGCTTTTTCAAATGAGGGTAACATCCCTAAAGAAAAACTTACAGCGATTTTTGATAAATTTTATAGGCTTGATTCCGCCCGCTCCTCTGATACAGGCGGTACAGGACTTGGGTTGGCGATTGCGAAAGAAATAATTGCTTCGCATGGAGGGAAAATTTACGCAGATAGTGACGGCAAGTATACTACTTTTACGGTGGAATTGCCCAATCTTTTAAAATAAACAAACTCTAAAGGCTTTCTTTATTTTTTCTTAGGAATTTAACTATAGAATCTTAAAACTCAACTCGTTTCTGTTTGATAAACTAATATCAATCAGGAGCGAGTTTTTTACAACCAACGCTCTGAATATAGATAATAAATTGGAGGGCAATATCATGAATAATTCAGACAACTATCAGAGAAAAAACAAGGGAAGAAATAAAAAAACGAAAGCAAATCTATCCCCCGCACTTGCTTTGTTTGTAGTTTTTTGTGCGATTATATGGTTTGTTGGGGCTTATGTAATCAGCGCGAGTAGGCAAGAATCTCTACCATTCAACGATTCTTTCAATTATGTAGCACCTCTGTCTCAAGACATTGTTCGTTTTAATGCTTCATATGGTACTCAAACATTAACATACGAACAACTCGCCCAAATAAGTAATGACCATCTACTTCTGGTAAATAGGTATTATGCTGTCCCGTCCCATGTTTCTTTTAACTTAGTTGAAGTCTCAAGCCATGTATGGACATTAAACCCAGATTTATTACTGGACGAATATGTACTCATTAGGCTAAGAATGATGTTTGATTCTGCCGCAAATGTAGGATTTACCCAATTTCGTGTAACAGAGGGATTCCGTACATTAGCACACCAGCAAACATTATATAATTCAATGGCAGGTACTGGTCTTGCCGCACCCCCAAACCATAGTGAACATCAAGTTGGATTTGCTGTTGATATTTCATATCAGGGTGTTAATATCGGCAATTCAAGGCAAGGTACATGGCTTATGACAAATTCTTATAGGTATGGCTTCATATTACGCTATCCAGCACACAAAACAGAAATAACAGGCTTCCCTTTTGAACCTTGGCATTATCGTTATGTTGGGCAACCTCACGCATATTTTATGCATAGAAATGACCTTGTTTTAGAGGAATATATTGATTTCCTACAAAGAAATAGGGAAATATCAATAAAACATAATGGGGTTATTTATACAATTTTTTACTTAGCAAGTGTATATGATTCAATCGAAATACCGATAAATTATTTGCATTCTGCCTCATTAGACAATACAGGGGGCATTATTGTGACTGTGTGGGGAAATAACTAAAAAGCGGCATAGCCGCTTTTTTTTTGCGTTACGACAAAAAGGGGGGTAAAATAAAATCCGCAAAAAAAGAAAGTAGGTAATGGTATTGAAAAAGATTCTTATTATAGAAGATGATACACATATAAATGAAATGTTAAGCGAATTGCTTGGGCAAAATGGTTATGCAATATCCTCCGCTTATTCAGGTACAGAGGCATTACTTTTGTTGTCACAAGACAATTTTTCTTTAATTCTCTTGGATTTAATGCTACCAGGCAAAACAGGAGAAGAGGTTTTACAAAAAGCAAGGCAACAGGGCATAGTATCCCCAATCATTGTTCTGACTGCCAAAGCAGATAAGGAAACCACTGTCAAACTACTTCAAATGGGTGCAGATGATTATTTATCAAAACCCTTTGATAATAATGAGTTGTTAGCACGTATAACCGTGCAGTTACGGCGTTCTGCCCCTTCAGATTCCAATTCTACTCCCACTGCCAACAAGCTAATCTTTAAAGACATGATTCTTGACTTGGATGGGCATGATGCCTATATAGATGATAAGAAACTTGGGTTATCAAAGCGGGAATTTGAATTATTGCATTTGATGATGACATACCCTCAAAAAGTATTTACAAAGAATAATCTATATGAAAGCGTTTGGGGTAGTGAATTTTTCGGTGATGATAATACTGTTAATGTGCATATCAGCAGACTACGGGCTAAATTAAATGCTGTCAACCCCAATCAAGAATACATTCAAACTGTGTGGGGTGTTGGGTTTAAAATGAAGGAATAATATTTAAGACTTTTGTAAGACTTTTTTAAAGTTTAAGTAAGACTTCCCTAGTATCATATCCTCATAAACAAGAACCGCCCCACGCATAAAAGGGGCATGGAGGTATAAATATGACGGTGTTAAGAACACATAATTTAACAAAGAGTTATGGCGGCAAAGTTGCTGTGGACAATTTAAGCCTAACTATTAATAAAGGAGATATTTTTGGCTTAATTGGGCAAAATGGGGCGGGAAAATCAACATTTATGCGTATGGTAACATCATTGACCACACAAGATAGCGGGCAAATTGAATTGTTTGGGGAAACAGAACCCCAAAAATTAACCGCCGCAAGAACCCGAATGGGTGCAATGATAGAGATACCCGCATTATTTAACAATCTTACGGCAGAACAAAACCTTGAATATTATCGTTTGCAACGTGGCATAGTCGAACAAAACAGGGTTCGAGAAGTTTTAAAAGTTGTAAATCTTACAGACACAGGCAATAAAAAATTCAAGAATTTTTCTCTTGGTATGAAACAACGCCTTGGGCTTGCAGTAGCCATGTTAAGTCATCCCGATTTTTTAATTTTTGACGAGCCAACAAATGGGCTTGACCCAACTGGAATAGTTGAGTTGCGAGATATGATTAAGCGATTAAACAGCGAAGGTATAACTATTCTTATATCCAGCCATATACTTGCAGAATTAGCGCAAATTGCAAACAAATATGCTATTATCCACCTTGGGCGATTAGTAAAAAGCCTTACCCAAGAACAGTTAAATGAGGAGTGCAAACGCGCCCTTGCTGTTACAGTGGATGATGTGGCAAAGGCAGCAACTATATTAGAAACAACTTTAGGCATACATGATTATAAGCAAGTGTCAAACAGTGAATTAAGGATTTATGAATTTATTGCAGACCCAACAGAGCTTAATTTTAAGCTAAATCAAGCGGGGGTTCGTGTATCATCTATAAATGAAGTTGGCGACAGTTTAGAAGATTACTATCATAAAATTATTGGAGGAGCAGGGAAATGACAAATATTATTCGTGCAGATATTTATAGAATTATACGGGGAAAGTCTCTTTATATAATTAGCTTGTTGGTTGTACTATTTGGATTAATGGTAGTTATTGCAGCCACATTAACTGATGCAACTTTACCTTTTGTGAATGCATCACCAGAGGCTCTTGAACTTAATGGTATAAATAGTGCTGGTTTGTTATTTAGTAATGGCCCTATGTTGACATTTTTATTGATACCACTTGTTATGATGGTGGCTGGTCCTATATTCACTGATGGAACTGCAAAAAACGAGATAGCATGGGGTATATCACGAACAAGGTTATACACGGCAAGGTTAATTATAGTCACAGTCGTGTGTGGATTGATGTTATTAGTATACCTTACAGCAGGTATGATTTTTGCCACAATTTTACGCGGTTTTGGGGATTATATTCCATATGGATATTGGTTTAATATTATAAAAACGATTGTTTTACAATCATTTATGTTTAGTGCAGCAAGTTGGATGGGGATTTTTCTCATATTTACTATCAAAAGTGGTTACGCTTTTGTAGAGGTATTCATGGGTGTAATGGTGGCTCCAACGCTTATAGCAGTACTTTTTATGAATGCAAACATTGATCTTTCTCGTGTACTTGATTTTGATATAACAACAAATATTGGGCGATTGGGCGCAGTTGCTGACATGGATACTCGCGGAATTTTAATGGCACTTGTGGTTGGCGCGGTATGGATGGTTATACCTACAATAATTGGCTTAATCAGATTCCAGAAGGCGGAAATTAAATGATAACTTTGCTAATAACAGCCTGTGGCATTTTTGCCATAGGTTTTGTTATCGTGTTTGTGAAATTAATTTCGATTAAAAAAGACCTGCGGAAAATGGGCGAAAAGCTAACGGAAATTACCCGCATTGATACTAACGCCCAATTAACTACAGATACTTTTGATAAAGATATTTCTGCTCTAATCCAAGGCATTAATTTTATGTTACAAAATAATCGCCAAGGATATTTAGAGGTACAACGAATGGAAGCCACTCTTAAACGTGCTATTACAAATATTTCTCATGACTTACGCACTCCACTTACTTCTGCAAAAGGTTATTTGCAAATGGCTGAAAGTGTAAACTTGGATAAGGAAACAATGTTGCGTTACATCTCCATTATTCGTGATAGATTAGACGCATTAACAGTTTTGATGGATAGTTTATTTGCCTTCTCTCGTGCTGTAGAGGGGAATATTACACTACAACGTGTGAATGTTGGTAATATACTTAGAGATACCCTTGTGGGTAGTTATGCAGAATTAGAAAGTAAGGGTTTTGTTGTAGAAGCCAACATTCCAGATACGCCAGTTTATTGGAATTGTGATGAAGAAGCACTAAAAAGAGTTTTGCAAAATCTCATAAATAACGCTGCGGTTCATGGAAAAGACTATTTACGTGTCCAGTTATCAGAGAGAATAATAGAAATTGCAAATAACACAGACAGCAAAATTGATATTGACAGTATTTTTGAACGATTTTATACAGCCGATACCTCCAGAACCAACAAACGTACTGGATTGGGCTTGGCTATTGTAAAAGAATTAATTGAAAAAATGAGCGGAAGCATATCCGCTATCAAAAATGAAGATATTATTATAATGTGTGTTCAGTTTTCTATAGTTTAGTAAGCCCTTCCCATAACAGAGGGGCAGTTTTTTTGTAAATATCTTCAAATTGTGAGAAAGGCAAGGGATTTTCACCTAATCCACACTCAATAGTAAAGCCTGGACGGTTGAATGTTTGAATAAACCAATCACGATAACCACCATGTGATGATTCGCTGGGAACTTCCTGTAAGGCATAACCACTAACTTGTGCAAGTCGTTGTGCCAATTCTTCCGCACCTTGAGGTTTATAGTCTTTATATCGCCAATAAATTTCTTCACCTTGGGTGTGTAGTGACATAGTCATTTCAAAGTCATTCACCATAGTGTAAGCAACCATAGCGCATGTTTCTGGTTCAGACAAGGGGTTAGGTCCAACATAATCACGCGCGCAAGGTTGGGTATATCCTCGTGCAAATTTATGTTCGCGTCCTCGTTCCCAATCAGCAGGATAATTTGAATTTAAGTCTATGCCGCAAATATTTGCTTTCCAACAGTTTGGAAAATGGCATTCAGTTTCACAGACTGCTTCACACATTTTTTTTGCATCTTTATAAGCATAACGAAACCGTCCAATACTTCCAGTTACTAAATCCACCCCATCTGGGTTGACCAACGGTATAGCATGTAGAGTAACGTCTTCTGGAAAACTTGGGATGTTGGATTCATCACAACATTCTTCTATAAATTTCATAAGTATTGATGTTGTAATCCACTCGTTGGCATGATGGGCTGCATTGTACATTATAGCACGTGGACCATTGCCAATTATTACGGCATGAATCGGACGACCCATACGACTCTCACCTATCTCAACAACATTCAAAAAAGGGTATAACTTAACCAGTTCAAATAATTGCTCTTTAACACGCATTGATGTTACTAAATGTTCATGCATAATATCAACTCCAATTATATATATATTCAATTAGAGGTGGTTTGTGATGAATAAAAAATATGTAACAATAATTGCAATAGTAACAATGATTGTAATAGTTGTAATGATTACTGTATTAATAACATCACCGTCAAAAGCAGAAGCAGACAGAATTTACACCCATATTTACATACATGGCATTCCTGTAGGTGGAATGACCAGACAAGAGGCAGAAGCCGCTCTAATGGAACGATTTCAGCCCCTCTTGGAGGCACAACTTGTTAAATATACAATAAATGGTCAAATTGTGGCAGAGTTCACATTTAAAGATTTTGGTGCGCGGTTTGATTTTAGAGAGTTGGTTGAACATGCATTAGAGTTTAGCTCTATGCGTAATTTGCCAAGGCGATTAGGGCGGATGTTTGGTCGTCCTCATGAAATAGTAATGCCCGCCCAGTATTATTTTAAAGTGGAACGTATAGAAGATATTTTGGCAAAACTATCTGAACAATTTGACCAAACACCCCAAAACGCTAGATTTTCCATGGAAAATAATCAGGTTATGGTAAGCAGAGAAATAGCAGGGCATGGCATAAATACAAGAGAAGCCGCATTAGCAACACAGAATATCTTAAACACATTGGCAACAGGGACTGTCTCACTCAGTATACAGCCTGTTTTGCCCCGCTACACAGAGGCAGATTTTAAATTTACCACATCTTTAATTGGGTTTTACGAAACCTCATTGTCAGAGAATAATTCAGAGGCGAGAATCCACAATGTCCAACTTGCTTCTGGAAGGATTCATAATCAAGTGATGTATCCAGGTCAGGTGTTTTCGGCGGGTGGGCATATTAGAGCAAATTTGCCAAACAGTGGATATAAACCCGCTATTGTGCTTGTGCGTGGTGAACCCGTTGAAGATATTGGTGGGGGAGTATGCCAGGTTGTAACGACTTTATATAATGCCGTTTTGCGGGCAGAGTTGGAAATTGTACAACGTCATAACCATTCAGCGCGTGTGAGTTATGCAGATGTTGGCTTTGATGCAACTATAGCAGGCGATTACTTAGATTTAAAATTCAAGAATAACACCGAACGCCCTATTCTTATTAACAGTCGAGTTGAGGGCGGGCAATTGCATGTAGGAATCATAGGGTATGAGAGCCGTCCAGCGGGGCGCACCCTTCGATTTGTTGCACATCGTATAGAAATGATTCCTCCAGAACCATACAGGGAAGTAGTAGACCCTACAATCCCCATGGGCGAGCGGTTTATTACGCTGGAATCACAGATGGGTTATCATGTTGAGTTATTCAAATATGTATATATGGGCGGGGAAGAAATCGAGCGGGTTAAAATCAACACTTCTGTTTATAAGCCTTTGCAGGGGGTTATTGCCATTGGTGCAGGGTGATATTGAAATTATTGCAAAACTCCACAAAAAATCTGATAAATATTCTTTTATCAGATTTTTATTTGCTAGGAAATTGCTCTCGCAATTTCCGTCGCTCCCCAAGCCCCCGCCACTACAGCGCGAATGAATCGCGCTTCCGTTTCCTTCGGAAAGCGACGGAGTCGCTTTTTTATTATAGACTATAAACTAAACTTTATCTCTTCACCATCACAAATAGCAATATAATCACCTTTAAAGCCTGTAACATTAATCATGCCGTTTTCATCAGCAGTTAATTCATGTTCACCTGTAAACCACTCACCCTTAACTTTTTTAAGCAGGGCATTATATGCGGGTTTTGGGTCACAATTTTTATCTAACAGCCCAGATGGTGCGCCAAGCCACTGACCATCCGTAAAGCTCCACCATGTAATAGATGTTACCAATGGATGTGAAAATAAAGTTTCATAGTGAGTTATTGTTTCCTCTGCTTGTCGTGCTTCACCTTCTGGTGTGGATTCCCATGAAGTAATTTTATAGTCATTTAGGTCTTTAATTTCGCGTGGCATAATATGCCCAGAAACCAGTGATGTTTCTGTAAAGTGAAGCGGCAGATTAAAGCGAGAAAAGCGTTCTAAAATCTCTTGTGTTTTCTCCACACCCCAATAACCTTGATGCATGTGAGACTGAATACCAATAGCATCAATTGGAACGCCTGCTTCAAGTAAACCTTCTACAAGAATATCGTAGGCTTCGGATGTTTCAAAGTCGTTGATTAACAATGTAGCATTTGGGCTTGAGGCACGGGCTTCATTAAACAAATCACGAATTAATTTTATTCGCCCGCGCTCTTTGCATAAACGAGTCATGGCATTGTCATATTTGTCAAATAAAGGCATGATTACAGCCTCATTTATAACATCCCACATGTCTATAAGCCCTGCAAATTTTTCTATATCACGGCGAATTCGTGTTATTTGGGTGTTAAAGATTTGGTCATTAGTTTTTGTTAAAAGCCAAGGCGCACACACAGTATGCCAACATAGTGGGTGTCCTTTTAGCGTTAAACCTTTGTCCTTTAAAAACCTTGCTGCGGCTTCCATGCGTGTCTCGTCAGGCTTGCCTTCCTCGGGTTCATATCTCCCCCAATAAAATGGAAGTGTCACAAAATTCATTAGCTCTGCCATATGCCCATAACGTTTTTCTGCAAGGGCGGCTGTTTCGGCATCCATTTCCTTACTTGCATACTCCAATGTACTAAATTCTGAACATCCAAACAAAAAACTATGATTCACTTGTCTTACTTTTACTTTTTTCCCGCCGCTATTGGGAATATTTACGACAACTTTGCTTTTGCGATGCTCCATAAAATTACCATCTCCTTTTTTTTTGAATATTATCATAAGTGGTACTTATTATGCAAACGATAAATGTTAAGACCTTGGGGGGCTTGGTGTGTTAAAACCTTGGGGTTTCACCCCAAACCCCGAGAAACTTTTGAAAAAGTTTCATCAAAACTTTGACGGGAAATGCGCATTCGCGCATTTCCTAGGGGATTTGCAAAAAAGTGAAGTATCACTTTTCCGCGGGCAATCGCCGCACTGGTTTCGATTTTGGTAGATATCGCTTTTGTTCGTTCTTTATTTATATAAACATTTTTTGTAGATATGCCGCCTTTAGTTGTTTAAGCTGTTCAACTTTTTGGCTTTGGGTGGTGATTTTGCTGTCTAGGTTGCGGAAGAAGTTGCCTATGGCAGTTTGTTCTTCATTGTTGGGATAGATAATTTCATAATTCGCTAATTGTGGTGATGTTAGTTGTGGAACGCCTGTCGATTCGACGAAAACATCAAGTTGATTTATTGCATTTGCTAAAAAGTCGGTGTCAAAGTCGGATTTGACCGTAAGCAATCGGACAACAGGCGTGAAATTTAGTTTTCGTGCTTGTGCAAATCCAACATCACCACGACCCGTTACAGTTACAGCAGGTGCTTCTATTTTATAATCGTTTTCATAATATCCGACAACTCCATCATTTGTAAGTGCATTTGCAATGACAGGATATCGCCCAGTTGTTAATAATTTTGATTTATCAATATCACCGCCGACAACAATAACAGATATATCTCCCAACTTCCGTTGTTCCCATGGTTCTGTAAAGCCATCAAATCGCACCCTTGGCACAGTTTCCCCAGCTTGCGGGAACATTTTTTGCAGGTATCCTTTTTTTAACTTTCTTAGCCCGTCTAACTTTTGCTTATGAAGGGTGATATTTTTGTCAAGAGCATGAAAGAACTCGCCTATTTGAGTCTGTTCTTCTTCTGAGGGAAAACGAATCACCATTTTGCTTAATGAATCTTGGTTAATATTCGTGTTTGCGCTGGTTGTCGCACGATTTAGTATTTGATTTCTAAATGAATTTGTCCCGAAAACATATTGCTTAAACTTGTCAGCGAAACCATCAATCATTCTGCAACGAATAATAAAGCCAGAGTATGTTGTATCAGTCAAATTAAAAGGAATAATAGCCGCTTCACCAATACCTTCAGGCTTTACCGAAGAGCGAATGAATAGCACATCTCCTTTACGCAAGTCATAATCTCTTCTTTGCTGTTCATTACTTTCAGCCAAACCCAATGAATCAGTATCTACGATAGTTCGTCCAAAGACGTTTTGAAGGTTTACAAAAGGGAATCCATGCCCCATTGCTTCCTTTGCGAAATTCATACCATTCTTAAATTCTGCAACATCCCCCAGTTCACACTGTTCCCAAGGCTCTGTAAATCCCTTTAACCTAATTTCAGGTACATTAACTTCCATACAATATCGCCTCCTCATAACTTACATAATTAAGTAAGCACAAAATACGCTAAAGCCCCCGCAACAGCACCCCCTAAAATAGGCGCAACAATTGGAATCCAAGCGTAACCCCAATCAGCGTTACGCTTATTTTTTATGGGAACTAACCAAAAAGCAATTCTTGGACCTAAATCACGGGCGGGGTTTATAGCATAACCCGTTGCCCCACCTATACCCGCACCAACAGCAAGGATAATTCCCGCTACAGCAATAGGCGTAAAAGTTTCAGGGGCAAATACAACTGCACCACAAACCGCAAACACTAAAACAAAAGTGCCTAAAAATTCGCTAATAAAATTATCTCCAACACTACGAATAGCTGGGGATGTTGCAAACACACCCAATTGCGCGTCCTTATCTTCTGTTATATTAAAATGAAGGCGAAACTGTAACCATGTTAAAATTCCCCCAACAATCGCCCCACCAATTTGACAAGCAATATAAAAAACAACTGATTCCCAAGCAAACTCACCTGCAATGGCAAGCCCAATAGTAACAGCTGGGTTAAAATGCGCCCCGCTAATATGGTCAAACATCATAACAGACACCATCACAGCCACAGCCCAGCCTATTACAATAACGCCCCATCCAGCACCATGACCTTTTGTTTTACTAAGGTTTACATTTGCATTAACAGAGCAACCAATAAAAATTAATATTGCAGTTCCTAAAAATTCGCCCAAGTATGGCATGATTAACCCCTAATCTATGATATTTTATTTTGCGATGATTTACTCTGATTATTAGTTGCAACCAGCCCATAAATCCCACCCATAATAGCCCCTGCTATTGCGCCGCCTAAATGTGCCATATTATCTATGTTACTAACAGTATCATCATTAAAAACCCCTGTAAATTGTGAGGAAATTAATCCAATACCAACATACATAAAAATAATAACCCAATTTAAAGATCCAACTTTACGCTTTGTAATAAATGTAAATGCAAGCAACGCGCCAATTAAACCATAAACTGAACCTGAAGCCCCTGCCGAAACGGCGTGACTGTTTGCAAGAGTAATATACAAGCTAAAAACAGCACCCACAAGCCCTGTGACTAGATACACCATCAAATAGAATATACGCCCAAGATACTGCTCTATACGCATTCCGAAAATTAACGTACCAAAGGCATTTGCGAAAAAGTGTTGAAAACCAAAATGTATGAACATTGAAGTAAAAAGCCGATACCATTCGCCATCATATATAACAGTATTACGATGAAGCCCTCCAAATTCAAAAGGGACTCTGTTATATCCAGCGCGATATCCAGCATGATACATAAGTAACAACACAACCAGATTAATAGCAATCAAGCCGATTGTTACTATCGGAAAGTTGTTTTTTAAAGGAACTTCCACTTCATGTTTTTTTTCCTCTTGTGGTTCTACTTCATTGCCCTCATGATCCTCATTATTTTTTACCTTGTTAAGAGCTGTGCTTATTTTAGAATGCAGCCCAAATAACTTGGTAGGGTGAGAGGCGGGTGCAGAAAGAACCTCTGTTTTTGTGTTTAAATGCCAAAACACATTATTTACATATTGACCATAATATCCTGCCACATCATCCCACGGGGGTATTTCTCCATCAATCAACAAACACAGGGATGTAATACTTCTTATATTTTTACTCTCTCCTGTTGGGGCATTTTCTGCAATCTGACTATGCCGTAATACTGTAGAATGCAATTCGTCCCAATCGCTATTAAGGTTGTCAACCACAATGAGCAAAACATAGTTTGACGAGGCATCCATCGCTTGCATCAGCCAACGTCCTGTATTATTCGTATTTGGTATAAGTACAAATCCATTTTGGATTAGCACATTGTGTAGGCTTGTACAAAACTTTGAAAACATTAATTTACAATCCTCCCGTCCTTTGTGCTATAATTATAACACACAGGTATGTTAATTAGAAAATATCTTGAAAGGCTTTGATTTCTATGAATAAAAATTTCGCACCTATGAATATGGCAGGCGTTTTTGATAGAGTTATGGATGTATATGCAAAATCCTTTGGGAAACAAATGGCCTTTAGTGCTATTGCAGGTATACTATCATCTATTGTTTTTTCTATGGCGGGTGCAATTTTGGCAGCTTTGATATTCTTAATATTATTTGTCACTGCTTCTTCTGGAGGGACAGGATGGTTTTCTGGAATACTTTCAGTAGGCATAGCAATTGTTTTCTTTTCGTTATGGTTTGCCTTGTTTAATGCAGGGGCAGTATTGTTATCTAAAACAGCTTTTTATGGCGATAAAATCAAATTGCCCATTAATGAATTGCCCAAGGCTATGCTAAGGGTATGTACAGCTTTTTTAGCGCAAATTTTGGTTTTCATACCCGTTGTTCTTGGTGCTGGTTTTCTCTATAGTAGGGTTGTAAGTAGAGTCCTCGGGAATTTGAATAATAATTATACCGTTTCCATAATCATAACTTTTTTTATAATAGCCTTAATTGCTCTTGTTATATATTTGATGTTGGAAAATATATTCGCCGTAACAATGGCAGTTGCTGCTTTTGAAGGGCGTTGGTTTTTTGGGGCAGTTGTGAGGTCTTGGGAGTTAATTAAATATGATTTTTGGAAAGTGCTTATCACCCGTTTTTTATGGTTTATTGCCATATGTTGCATGTTTTATGCCGCTTATGGAGTGTTGTTTTTGTTTATGATGCTGAATTATTGGTTAATGGATACTTTTGGGGCATGGGCAATAAATACACTTGAGATTTTGGCTATATCAATATTTTCAATAACCAGCGTTATTATAGCATTTTTGGCATTACCCTTAAACGGAATATTACAATCTGTAATATATTACAACCAACGCATCAAACATGAAGGTTTAGATATCGAAGTTATGATTGAAAAAGCAGAAAGAGAAGTAGCAGAAAAACAAAAAGACCAATTAATAGAGAAACGTTCAATGGAAACGCAACCTGAATTTCGTTGGCCTGAACAATGAAAATATATAGAAAGGTATGGCGTGTTCAATTAACAGGGATTGAAATACACCAAAGGTAATATATTTTGATGGAAATTAATTTTTATGATGCTATGAATGAAGTTTTGGCGCGACGACGCTATGATAGGCTTATGGGGCGTAATTGGAGTCCATGGGAAACCATTGATAATGCCATTGATGCATTACCATCCCCACCCCCTGTTCAAATGAATAGAACACAAGGTATAACATCTTTGGGTACAATATTTATAATAGTGGGTGCAATTATAGTTGCAATAGTTGTTATAGTGCTTATACTTAATTATTTAAATAATCGAGTGGTTAAGGAATATGATTTAAGTGATATTTTTGAGGAACTTGCACAGCGGAATTACACTGTTCAAGAGCTTGTACACCTTAGCCAAACAGCAAAAGACAAACGTTTGGCAATTCGTTATAGGTATATAGCGGCACTTTTATCATTAAATGAGCGTGATATTATTCATATAAGCCCTTCGGCAACAAATGCAACTATTCTAAATGAATTAATGGATTCTCCATTTTCGTCTTTGTCGAGTGCATTTTCTCATACAGCAGATGTTTTTCATCTTTCATGGTTTGGTTTTAAAGACATCACCGACCAAGGTTTTTTTGATTTTGCAAACTCTGTGAGTCTATTAATAGCAGGGGGCGAAAAAGTTGAAACGGTTTAAACTCAAAACATTTATTTATATAGTGATTGTTTTTGTTGCTGTATTTATAATTACTCGTTTTATTAACGCAGGAAATAATCGTTGGTATACGGTGACTTCAACAGGAGATATGGGTGCAAGTGTGTTTTATGATACACTTAGGCATATGGGATACCCCGCAAGAATCGGCAGACAGCCTTTAACAGCAGATAGCAATTTACAAAATGTATATATTTTAATTCATCCTCACACTCCTCATGTTTCTCGTGAAATGGCAGAAGAAATGGTTGAATGGGTACGTCGTGGCGGGAGATTGGTTTTTTTACACACCAGTCATTCCAGTATACTTAATATAGTGGGTACGGAAGGTGAAACTATTTTTTATCACCGCCCACAGGGGCGAGCCAGAGGGTATCAATGGACATTACACCAAGTTGGACATGGTGAAATAATTATAGGGAGTTCGCGCCCATTATTAAATGCCGCGCTTGTGGAACATCCTTATGCAGGCATTGTTTTGGAATCCCATATACGGCGTTGGCAAGGTGAAGAAATCATGTTTGCAGAATATTACCTTGGTTTCACAGCACAGCAAACATTTATAGGGGAGTTGCCCTTTATTGTACAACTTGTTTTGGCGCAATTAGTACTTGCTTTTATAATATTGGTTTGGCATTTGGGCAAACGCTTTGGGAATCCCGTACCCTACTATGAAGAGGAAGAGCGTGAAGAAAACGAACATGTGCGAGCATTAGCACGATTGTATATGAAGACAAAAACGAATATAAAAACGGAAGCGGAGCGGAAAAAATAATGTTAAAAAATATTGCAGATGGTATTAAAGAGCAAATCAATAGCCGTGTATTAAATCAAGAAACATTAACAGAACTTGCATTAACAACGTTATTTGCAGGTGGGCATGTGCTTATAGAAGGTGTGCCTGGGCTTGCAAAAACTCTATGGGCGCGTTCTTTGGCGCAATTGTTAAGTGTAACCTGCAAGAGGGCACAGTTTACTTCCGACCTCATGCCTTCTGATATTTTGGGGACAAAAGTATTTAACCAACAAACAGGAAGTTTTGAATTACGCAAAGGACCACTTTTTACACAGCTTTTTCTTGCAGATGAAATAAACCGTACTCCTCCTAAAACACAATCGGCGTTACTGGAGGTTATGGAGGAACGTGCAATTACAATTGATGGGCAAACACATCCTATGGAAGAGCCATTTTTTGTAATGGCAACACAAAACCCATTAGAATATGAGGGAACTTATCCATTACCAGAAGCCCTTACAGACCGCTTTATGATGAAAATAATAATAACCTATCCAGGTGTAGCGGCAGAAAAAGAAATGCTACAAATGTATCACCAAGGATTTAACTATTCTAAAATAGAACAACCCATTTGCACTGCTCAGGACATAGCAGAAGCGCGCCAAGAAGTGAAAAATGTTACAGTAGAAGATGGTGTATTTAACTATATTGTTAGCCTTGTAGAAACTACTAGACGTGTGGGGGCTGTGCATTTTGGGGCAAGCCCAAGGGGTAGTGTTGCTTTATTATTAGCTTCAAAAACCTATGCCGCAATCCAAGGGCGTGATTATGTAATCCCTGATGATGTGCATTTCTTGTCAAAACCTGTGTTGCGTCACCGTATTATGTTAAAACCCGAGGCAGAAATAGAGGGTGTTACTACCGACCAAGTTATTGAATCCATATTGTCACAGGTGAAAGCCCCTAGGTAAGGGAAGGAGTTAAAGATGAGCGTTACTAGAAATTTTGTACTCCTTGTAATATTAGGCGGGTTCGCTACTGTTATTGTATGGCCTTTTGATTTCCATTGGAATATGTTTTTATTGTGGAATTCTTTGCTGTTTGGGCTGTTAATTATTGATATGTTAGTAACACCAAGCAAAAAGCGTTTAAAAGTGCGTCGTCAACAATATGATAAGTTGTATTTTAAAGCAGAAAACGAAATACAGTTTTATGTCCAAAACACCTCTACTTTTGGGTTGCTTGTGCATGGCAGAGATGAAAGCCAACGACATTTTAATGTAAAAAGCGGAAGTCTTTCTCATTGGCTAAAAAGCAAAGAAGAGGTTGCATTTTCATATGTTACAATTCCTGCGAAACGGGGGAGTTTTGCCTTTTCAAATATATATTTGCGATATGGTGGCATATTAGGACTGTGCATGAAATATGCAAAAGTTCCAGCTCATACAGAATTTAAAGTATATCCAAATGTACGCGATTTAAGCAAATATCGTATTATGATGCAACGTAGTAGACTGCTTCCAGAAGGTGATAAAACCATTCGTCAATATGGAATGGGTGCAGAATTTGAAAGTTTGCGCCCATATGTGGAAGGTGACGATTATCGCAAAATCAACTGGACTGCTACAGCTCGCGAAAATAAATTTATTGTAAATCAATATCAAATAGAACGAAACCAACCTGTTTATGTGTTGCTGGATACTGGGCGACCTATGAGTTACTCTGTAAATGGCTTTAAAAAGCTGGACTATGCCATTAATGCCGCTTTAATTCTTGCAGATATAGCAAATCAACAAGGCGACAAGGCGGGGCTTATGGTGTTTGACTCCTCTGTGAAGTCGCATATTTCACCAGGACAAGGGGCATCACATCGTAATTTGTTAATGGAAACCTTGTATCATGTGGAAGATAATCGCTCTACTGCTGACTATGAAGGGGCTTTTAGAACCCTGTGCGAGCGACAAAAACGACGCTCTTTGGTGTTTATTTTTACCGATTTTGAAATTCTGGAAGAAGCGGAAGAGCTTATTTCACATATGGCTATCTTAAAACGCCGACATATGCCCATTGTTGTGTTTATGGCAAATGAAAGCCTTAGCAACATGACCACATCGCCAACCATAACACCTTTTGATCAAGTATTGAAAAATACTGCAAATGAATTCATGGAAGAGCGTAAAACCATTTTCCGCACTCTTGCACTTATGGGCATTCCCAATGTAGAAAGCACGGCAGAAAATTTTGCAGTGGCGGCTGTGAATAGGTATGTGCAGTTGGCTAAGGTCTAATCAGTAAGGGGAGAGGTTACGTGAAAGATTCACAACACAGTTTTTTTACACGTTTGCCACGTGAAGAAGTTGCCGAAATCATTTCAAAACTAAAACAATCTATTAATTTTCTTGATGCGGAATCTCTTTCTGAATAAATGAAAAAGAAATGTAGGTGTGAAAAAATTGAAAACTATAACAATAATAACCCCCTCAAACATTGAAGTGGAATACAAACTAGCTGGAGTTGGCTCTAGGCTGGTTGCATATCTTATTGATTTTTTATTACAGATTATTTTAGGCATTATTGTGTTTGTTGTAATCTGGTATGTTGATACTCGTATTATTGGGGTTAATCGCCCTATGCGATGGGGCTCTGTCCCCATGAGTGGCATAGCAGAAGCGATTGCTATGATTGCCGCGTTTGTTATACATTTTGGCTATTTTATTGTTTGTGAGTTGCTTATGAATGGGCAAACTATTGGTAAAAGGATTTTTGGCTTGCGTACAATCAGGGATAATGGGCAACCTATTGAGATTAAAAACTCGTTAATACGTGGATTGTTACGCTCTTCATTGGATATGATTTATGTAGGTTTGTTTGTTATATTGTTTTCCAAAAAATGCAAACGCCTAGGAGATATGGCGGCTGGTACAATTGTAGTAAATGAACACTACAGTACTTTTTATAGCCCTGTTTTAAGTTCTACCCTACATGCCGAATGGCCTGAATTTCTACCACCACCAACCGATATGACCGCAGAAGAACGCCAAACGGTGGAGATGTGGATACGTCGTAAGGACTATCTGCCTCACAGGGGTGGAGATCTTGCTAGGAGGCTTAAAAGATACCACGAATCAAAAAATCCACAGTAACAGATATATATACTAAACTCAGTATAACAATAGTAAGGTGATTAGATGAATTTTGTTTTAGATGTACATTGCCACACGGTAAACAGCACACATGCCTACAGCACAATTAGCGAAAACGCAGAACATGCCGCGAGTATTGGGCTTACACATATTGGGATATCAGACCATGCCCCTGCAATGCCAGGAGGAGCGCATTTATATCACTTTGTAAACATTTGGAGTTTGCCTGATATAATAAAAGGCGTTCGTGTATTTAAGGGTGCGGAAGTAAACATAATGAATGAGAGAGGCAAAGTAGATTTAGAAAACAATTTTCTAAAAAATATGGATTTTGTAATAGCTGCTATGCACCGTGGTGTTTTGCCTGCACTCAACCGCAAGGCAGATACAAATGCATTAATAAACGCGATGGAAAACCCACATGTACACATTATTGGGCATCCATTGGGGGCTTGGTATGAAATAGATGTAGAAGCGTTAGTAGAGGCAGCCGCACGTACTCACACAATTCTTGAGGTGAATGAGAAATCTATTAATCCAGGTTCAAACCGTTATAATGGCGATGAAGATTCTGTGAAAATGCTGGAGTTGTGCAAAGAAATGGATGTGCCTGTATTAGTCTCCTCTGATGCACATTTTTGTACAGAGGTAGGTAGTTTTAATAATGCTAAAACCTTAATAGAGTCGGCTGGGCTTAAAGAGTCTTTAGTGTTAAACACCAATGTGGAGTTATTTTTAAATGCGATTCAAAGAAAAAGGCAGGTTGCTTTCTCATGAGTTATCTTGATTTACTAAATCCCATACAAAAAGAAGCCGTTCTGCACACAGAAGGTCCTCTGTTAATTTTTGCGGGTGCGGGTTCTGGAAAGACCCGTGTTTTAACATACCGAGTAGCACGATTAATAGAACAAGGTATAGACCCATATCATATAATTGCAATAACATTTACAAACAAAGCGGCAAAAGAAATGAGAGAACGAATATCAGCAATAACAGAATTGGGCGAACAGGTGTGGGTAAGTACCTTTCACTCTGCATGTACGCGCATTTTACGCCGAGAATTAAATTCATTGGGCTTTATGAAAGGTTTTTCTATATATGATTCAGCCGACAGCCTACGCCTTATAAAAGAATGCATAAAAGAGCACAACCTTTCTGAAACAAATTACGCCCCACGTTATGTAGCACAAGTAATATCATCTCAAAAAAATGAACTAATTACTCCAGCTTTATATGAGAAAAAAGTGGCTGGTTCGTTTAGAGAAAGTAATGTTGCCGAAATATATGCAACCTACCAAAAGAGATTGTTAGAAAGTAATGCTCTAGATTTTGACGATATCATTTTCCAAACAGTAGAGCTATTAAAAAACAATGAGGATATTAGAGCAAAATATCAAAATCGTTTCCGCTATGTGCTTGTAGATGAATACCAAGACACCAACCGCGCCCAATATGAGTTGGTGAATCTATTTGCTGGATACGCAAACAACTTATGCGTGGTTGGTGACGACGACCAAAGTATATATGGTTGGCGTGGTGCAGACATTGAAAATATCTTACGCTTTGAAAAAGATTATCCAGGCACAAAAATTATCAAACTAGAGCAAAATTATCGTTCCACAAAAACAATACTTGGTGCGGCTAATGAAATTATAAATCACAATGAATACCGTGCTGAAAAAAAACTGTGGACAGAAAATTCTTTTGGTGAAAAAATTCGATTCTACAACGCCTTTGACTCACGTGATGAAGGTGCTTTTGTTGCGCGGATAATTCAGCAGGGTGTTCGTGAAGGTGCAAATTATAACAATTTTTCTATATTGTATCGTACCAATGCACAATCACGTGGAGTGGAAGACCAACTTGTAGGTGCGGGTATCCCTTATAGAATTTTCGGCGGTGTACGATTCTATGAACATATGGAAATCAAAGATATTTTGGCATATTTAAAGGCAATTAACAACCCGTCAGATGTTATTTCATTCTTACGTATTATCAATGTGCCTAAGCGGGGAATTGGCGCAGCTTCCATTGAAAAAATACAAACCTTTGCCTCAGAGAATAATATGTCATTCTATGAGGCATTGTACAGGGCAGATTCTATTCCAGAGTTGGGCAAGAAATCAAAAGGTGTTTTAGAATTTTCAAGGCTTATGTCTGTATTTACACAATTTGCTGGAGAGAATTCTATCTATGATTTAATTGCAGAAATAATTAGAGTAACGGATTACATGAGTACCATAATTGATGGTACAGAAGCTGGAAAAGAACGGGAAGAGAACATAAAAGAGCTATTAGCTGTTGCAAAAACATTTGACAAAACCTCTGAAGATGGTTCGCTCGGTAAATTTTTAGAAGATGTTGCCCTAGTTGCAGATGTTGATAACTATGAAGAAAACGCCAACGCAGTAACTCTTATGACTTTGCATAGTGCAAAAGGGCTAGAATTTGATACGGTGTTTATTACAGGCTTTGAAGAAAATTTATTCCCGTCATCAAGGGCAATTACTGCCGAAAACAATTCTCAACTTGAAGAAGAACGCCGTCTTTGTTATGTAGGATTTACACGCGCAAAAAGGGTTTTGTATGTTATACATGCACAAATGCGCCAACGTTTTGATATGATGATGAGAAACCAACCCAGCAGATTTTTAAAAGAAGTGCCAAATCAATATTACACATATGTTACTTCATTTGGCAAAGAAAAGGATTTTAAAGCTAGTGAGTCTACAAAATCTTTTTCACAACCTATAAAAAATAATACCCAGCATGTTTCAAAACCAGAACCATCCAACTTTTCAAGACCAGCACCACCACGCCCCACACCAAAAAACAAGACTCTTGATTTTAAAGTTGGTGACAAGATTAAAACTGCAAAATATGGTGTAGGAGAAATAATTGCTATTGACCCCGCAGGGGCAGATTATGAAATAACTGTTCAGTTTGAAAATGAAAAAGGACGCAAGAAGTTTATGTCAAGTATGATGAATGTGACTAAGGCGTGATTTGTGAATTCACACTATTGAAAGTTAAATTCATCTCTGTCATAATAGCACGAGTTTTTATTTCTAAAATAAACAAGGGGGGTATTTTCTTTGCTTAACAGAAAATCCCGTATTTTATTCTCAAAGTCTTTTATTATAACGCTTATTGTAGCATTAGTAGTTGTTGGGGGTGTTGTTGTAACATGGCGTAGTATGATACAACCGTTGCACATTCCAGAACTCTCCAGCCAGCCTTTTTTTAATCCATATTATGCTACTGGAAATCAAGAGGAGATTCCAAGGGACACGATTGATACACCAGCGTTTGATGTTGTAGAACCACATCCCGATGATGCTTTAATCAATGTTGTTGAAGAATCACCATTTGTTTTTGTTGGTGGTGGTGATTGGATTCGCAAAAATGATTTTTTCACTTTCCTTATTTTTGGTTATGACGAGGGATTAAATACAGACACTATAATGGTTGCGGCTTTTGACGCACTAACACGACAAGCATATATTATCAGTATTCCCAGAGATACAAGAGTAGATGTACGCCGAAATGTACAAAGAATTAACTCTGCTTATCCAGTGGGGCGACGATTTGGTGATAATGGTCATGCAAGTGGTGTTGACCAGCTAAAACGCGAATTACAAACAATAATAGGATTCCGTCCCGATTTTTATGTAAGTGTGGAAGAGGATGCATTTGTTCGCCTTATTGACGCAGTGGGTGGTGTATATATAAATGTGCCGTTTCATATGCGTTATGACGACCCTAGCCAAGATTTAGTAATAGATATACCAGCAGGGCATCAATGGTTAGATGGTGAAAATGCATTACATTTTGTTCGTTATCGTTTGGGTAATGACCGCCAACAAACCATTTCAGACATGCAACGTATGCAACATCAACAATATTTGTTAAATGCAGTAATGCAACAAATGATGTCTCCCCGCATGATTACACAAATTCCAGAACTAATTAGCACATACCGCGAACATGTTAGTACAGATTTAACATTAATTCAACTTGGATGGCTTGCCGAACAATTTATGACTGGTGGTGGAATTACATTACACACCTACAACTACCCCACCACAAGCCAAAGGCTTACACATTGGTATGAAATACCGATAGCAAACCAAGCATTGAAACTGATTAACCGCACAATTAACCCTTTTATTCGCGATATTACAATGGCTAATTTACAGTTAGCACAATAGTGAAGGTTGAATAAAATGGATATTAACACGCCTCAAATTAGATTAGAAGGTTTTACAAAACCTTGGGTACAACGGAAGTTGGGGGATATTGCAGGCATTTTTGATGGTACGCATCAAACGCCAAGTTATGTTGACGATGGTATTATGTTCTTGAGTGTTGAAAATATCAACACTTTGACCTCAAATAAATTCATATCCGAAACTGATTATATTAAAGATTTTAAAGTTGTTCCCGAGTATGGCGATGTTCTTATGACAAGAATCGGTGATATTGGAACGGCAAATGTTATTCGTACACATGAGAAACTGGCTTATTACGTGAGTTTGGCTTTGCTGAAGCCCAAAAATGCTGATTCCGACTTTTTGGCAGCATCTATACACTCGCCTGC